>ERZ780108.126-NODE-126-length-22299-cov-4.81465_pt1 | contig 22299 bp, 18 predicted proteins | sample MGYA00511369_ERZ780108 | MGnify/ENA primary metagenome ERZ780108 (study PRJEB29588, sample SAMEA2159553) | human gut metagenome | biome: human gut; feature: human-associated habitat; material: faeces | place: Denmark | collected 2008/2010 ...
AACGAGTCGTGATATTTACGTGCCATCTCGTCGTTGGGATGCACCTGTATCGACAAGTCCTTCGCAGCGTCGATAAACTTTATCAGCAGCGGAAACGTCTCGCCATACATGTCATACACCGTGCGTCCTATCAGCTCTTCCTTATATTCCGTCACAAGTTCGTTAAGCTTGCGTCCCTGCAATGAGCCGTTGCCCACTACCGACTCCTTGCCCGGCACGGCACTTATCTCCCAGCTCTCGCCTATAGGGGCTGTGTCGCCGTCGTTTATGCCTTTCAGGGCTTTCAGCAGATTGCCGCCCCAGATCTTTGAATACAAGTTACTTTCGAATAATAATGGATAAAGCATGGTTTAGTCGTTTTTGTTGTAGAATAAAATGTCTTACGAAAGTGAAAAGCAGGCGCAAAAACGCAATTAAGAATTAACAGATAAAAGTGAAAAAACGAAGTGCTTAGTTGGACTCACGGCTTAGCTTTATTTCTTCTTCCTTTGCATAGAGTAACATTCCTTTTTGTTATCTGCCCGAAGGGCTTCACTTTGGTAACCGGGCGTTATTACGCCCGGATATGGCGTAACGAGTAAAAGCACCCGAGGTGGTGCTACTTTCGTTCTTCTGTTACTTTCTTTTTTGCTTTATAGTTCTTCATATGTTCCAAAATATCACCACTTCGGGTGCAGCTTGTTTGCTTTGTTACAGGCCGTGGGTAATGACCAACGGTTATCCAAGTTAAGCCCTTCGGGCTAAGAGCTAACGGATTTATAACTCTTTATTTAAATAAGCGGTATTTTAAGCGGATTAAAAATTAGCTACGCTGACCTTCGGTTCTTATACTCAATTCCGGCAGATTTTTCGCTGTGCTCAACAACTCGTGCAAATCCGCCGGCACATTAGCTTTGTGGTTATTATCAATGGTATTACATTGAAAAGAATCCACAAAGCACATGGATTTTTCACTTTTCATTTTTAATTGCGCTCCGCGCCTGCTCTTCACTTTTAAATTAAACTATACAGTCTTGTGGTTTATGCATATCCCTTTCAGGTACCATTCATACAGCTTATGGATGCCCTCGTCTATTTCAATCTTGTGGTGCCATCCCAGTCTGTGCAGTTTCGTTACGTCAGTCAGTTTTCGCATCGTGCCGTCCGGCTTGGAACTGTCCCAATGTAGTTCTCCCTTGAATCCGATCTCAGCCATAATCTTCTCCGCCACTTCACGTATCGACAGTTCCTTGCCCGTGCCCACGTTTATATGGCAGTTGCGTATTTCCGCTATACCGTCGGCATTCTTCACCGAGGCGTCATAAGTGTCTTTGAAGTTCACGTTCAGAAGCACATGCACGCTTGCGTCTGCCATTTCCTCGCTCCACAAAAACTCCCTCATCGGCGCTCCTGTTCCCCACAGTGTCACAGCCTCAGGCGTTATGCCGTAGTGTGCCAATACATCTAGTATTTCCTTCTCGTCCGACTTGTCGTCAACGATAAACTTCTTACCGTTATGCATCACGCTTACAGGTCTCAGACCTATATCCTTGCGCACAGCCTCCCAGTTGCCTTCGTTGAGGCACTTTGCCAGATGAATCTTCCTTATCATTGCCGGCAGCACGTGGCTGTTCTCCAGATGGAAGTTGTCGTTGGGGCCGTAAAGGTTCGTCGGCATCACGGCTATATAGTTGGTGCCATACTGCAGGTTAAGGCTCTCGCACATCTTCAGTCCCGCAATCTTTGCTATGGCATAAGGCTCGTTTGTATACTCCAGCGGCGACGTCAGCAGGCAGTCCTCCTTCATAGGCTGCGGAGCCTCACGCGGATATATACACGTACTGCCCAGAAACAGCAGGTCCTTCACGCCGTGACGGAAGCTCTCGCCAATGACGTTCTGCTGTATCTGCAGGTTCTGATATATAAAGTCAGCCCTGTACTGCAGGTTAGCCATAATACCGCCCACATGAGCGGCTGCCAGCACCACTGCGTCTGGCTTCTCCTCGTCAAAGAATTTCTTTACTGCCGCAGGGTCGAGCAAGTCCAGCTCACTATGGCTTTTGCCCACAAGGTTCTCATATCCTCTTGCCTTAAGATTGTTCCATATAGCCGATCCTACAAGTCCATGATGACCGGCAACATATATTTTTGAATTCTTGTCTAACATTGTTTCTATTTTTTGTTGTCAATAAGAATAAAAAGCGCAGCGCAACAGCAGGGCCGGCATCATGCCTGGTTCGGAACGCGCTACTGCCTGCCAGAGAATGCGCATGGCGTTTTTTATTTACTTTAATCGCAAGCGTTTACCTGATAAAAACGCTTGCGATTGTCTTCTCTAAAAACAGTGCAGCGCGTTGCACTATTTTACAATACCTTTCTCCAGGTATTCCGCCAGGTTCATCTTCACCTTCTCGCTGGCCCTCTCAACAGCCACCTTGGCCATGTCTGAGTCAACCATCAGCTTAACCAGCTGCTCGAATGAAGTCTTCGACGGGTTCCATCCCAGTTCGTTCTTCGCCTTTGTCGGGTCACCCCACAGGTTAACCACGTCAGTGGGGCGGTAGAAGTCAGGCGACACCTCTACAAGGCATCTTCCCGTAGCCTTGTCATATCCCTTCTCGTCCATGCCTTCGCCCCTGAACTCCAGCTCAATGCCGACATACTTGAATGCCAGATAGCAGAACTCACGTACAGAGTGCTGAACTCCTGTTGCTATCACGAAGTCCTCGGGCTTGTCGTGCTGCAGTATCATCCACATACACTCCACGTAGTCCTTTGCATATCCCCAGTCGCGCAGCGACGACAGGTTGCCCAGATACAGCTTGTCCTGCTTGCCCTGAGCTATGCGTGCCGCTGCCAGCGTTATCTTTCTTGTAACGAACGTCTCGCCGCGGCGCTCGCTCTCATGGTTGAACAGGATACCCGAACAGCAGAACATGTTGTAAGCCTCGCGGTATTCCTTTACAATCCAGAAGCCATACTGCTTTGCAACGGCATACGGACTGTATGGATGGAACGGCGTTTTCTCGTTCTGCGGCACTTCCTCCACCTTGCCGAACAGTTCAGATGTAGAGGCCTGATATATGCGGCAGCTGTCTGCCAGTCCGCACTGTCTTACTGCCTCAAGCACTCTCAGCACTCCCGTTGCGTCAACGTCACATGTAAACTCCGGTGAATCGAAGCTTACCTGTACGTGGCTTTGTGCCGCCAGGTTGTATATCTCTGTAGGGCGCACCTTGCCCACCACCTGTATCAGGCTCATCGAGTCGCCCAAGTCTGCATAGTGCAGGTGAAAGTTTGGCAGACCTTCCAGATGTGCGATACGCTCGCGGAAGTCAACCGATGAACGTCTGATAGTTCCGTGTACGTCATAACCTTTTTCCAATAAAAACTCAGCTAGGTAAGAGCCGTCCTGGCCCGTTACACCTGTAATTAATGCTACATTTCTCATCTTTTTATACATAAATTAATACCTAATGTTGGTCTGTTTATTAATAAAGAATTATTTTTCTGCATTTTTCTTCACGGCACATCCCATGGTCATCAGCCTTATGTCGCTCATCGCCTTCAGGCCGTGCCGTGTCCTTGCCTTTATATGTATGAAGTCATTCTCCGTGCATGCCGTCTCATGTCCGTCTATGGTCATCTTCAGCTGTCCTTCTAAAACAAAGAATATCTCTTCCATCGTGTTGTGTGCATGCTCTTCAACACATTCTCCTGCTTTCAGCTGTGTCACGGCCACCTGTGTCATGTCCGTGTCCGTATCGTCCTTGTTCATTAGCACACGCTTCTCTCCGCATCCGTGTGATGTTAGCTGAGGAATAATGTCTGAAAGGTTTTTATGTATCATTCTACAAATACTTTATTGTTTAAGTGTATTGTGCCGGAGGATTAGGGTATAAAGATCCAACGGTTAGCGTAGCTAATTGCAATCTGCTTACTTCCTATTTTGTATTATATCATAATTTTACGCTAACTTGGCTATTGGATTTTTCACTGTTCACTATTCTTTTTTCACTTAAACTTTTATCCTTTTGTTGCGATGTTCCACAAGAACAGCGTGTTGCCTATAATATATCTTCTCCACATTCTCTTAGGCTCTTTCAGCAGTCTGTAGGCCCATTCCAGTCCATGATCCTGCCACCACATCGGCGCACGTGCCACAGTGCCTGCAAAGAAGTCGAACACTGCGCCTATCGTTCCTACGTGGCAGTGTATGTTCAGCTCGTTCCAGTGCGAGTAAGTCCATTTCTCCTGTTTCGGTGCCGTCATGCCTATCCACAGCAAGTCGGGGTTAGCCTTGTTTATAGCCTCTATTATGGCATCGTTGTCTTCTTTGCTGAACTCCGGCTTATATGGTGGCGAATACGTCTCTACTGTTATGTTAGGATAGTCCACGGCAGCCCTTTTCTTTATCAGGCTCAGCACCTTTTCGCTGCTGCCCATAAAGAAGCACTTACCGCCCTTGCGGTTCAGCTTGTCCATCTCAAACACAAACAGATCCCATCCGGCTATGCGTTCTTTTGGCTGCGACTTAGCCTTCAGCCATTTGCATGCCTTCACTATGCTCACTCCGTCAGGAATAAGCACATCGCCTTTAGTAAGGGCCTCTGCAAACAGCTTGTCCTTCAGGGCGGTGTTATAAGAGTGAGCGTTAATTGTGTTTATCAGCAGTTTGCCCTCAGGCAACTTGCCAAGTGCATCTCTGCTCTCCTGTATAGAGAGCGTCTTTAGTCTTATCATAGTGTTTATTTGTTATGCTATTCTAGTTTTACATTTTATCCCTCTGACTGTAGGGACATACCACGGTGTGTCCTAATGTAACGTCGTGATTAATAAGTTATCTGTTCAAGCTTCGTATTTGCGAAACTTGAAAGTGAAGATATGTCGTGTGATGACAATAAAATTCAAAAAGCAGCGTTTTTAAATCCAAACAGCCATTAGAATTTATTTCGTAGCCAAGCACAAGCACGAAACTCTGTCAAAGTCTCACACAACATGAAAAAGTTCTACATCGATAAAGTATATAATGCGTATGTAGGTCTTGATGCCAAACAGCGTAAGGACCTTATCTGTCAATTAAACTCGCTTGATATACCTGTAACAAAGATTGAAGCATATACATATCCTGAAGCTCCCGGCATCAGGCATCTTTTCTTTTATCTAAAAGGCAGCAAACAGCCTGTGCCTTATTTCCTTTTAGAGGAAGAAATATTACAAATGTTTACAACTGAATTATATAAACTGTTGGTATAATATATATGAATCAGATAACTTTGAATACAGCTTTCCAATCGTATTCTCCATCTTTAAATGTTTGAGTGAATATTCTTGCTCCACATCTGAGAATATACGCAGCAATAACAATAATGACGAACATTAAAATGAGATTTATTGGAAATATAGAATTCATTTTATCTGTAAACAATGAATACTGTACCAGATATATTTCTAAACATAAGCCGCCAATAAGCTTAATAATATATCCGAATATTTTATTATCATACCATCCTTTTAATAATTTACTATTACATATTTTGTAGAAATAGAACGTTGTGAATAATAATGGAATAAGAGATACTATCTGGAATTCTGCCACAAATGCATTTTTTCTTCCCGCAAATAATATTCCGTAAAACAGAATTATACTTAATATAAGTTTTAAGAAATCTGTTTTTATGTTGAATTTTATGTCTTTCTTATTTAATCCAATAATAGCTCCTAATAACATAAATAAGAAATAGTGACACCACTTAAAATATGTATTTCCATACATATTATAATTTACGGAATGTTCGATAGTCATATACCAGATGATACAAATTAAAGCTGCTATTCCAAAGCACAATTTTAGGTGTTTAATGTAAAAGCGTTGAATAAAATATAGAACAACATAGTAAATCATAATACATGTGACAAACCATCCGCCTCCATGAATGATTGTATAGTCCATAGACTTGTCATGATTTAGAATAAATGCACCCAATATAGCCCATGCAAATACAGTTGGATAAATTCTGTTTATTCGTCTTTTATACCAATTATCAAAACGTCCCATTCTACCCAAAAACAATGTAAATCCAGAACAGAAGAAGAATAACACATCACCAATTGCACCTCCTGTTGCTAAAAAACTATATTTACTATATAGTAATTCCATATGGGAGTTGGTTATTAATATCGCGGCAATAAACTTTAGTATATCAATGCTAATATCTCTTTCTTTCATTTTTAACTTTATTATATAATTCAACCATTTGTTTTGCTTTATTATCCCAAGACAGTTCTTTTTGTCTTTGTTTACAGCCGTCTGACAATTTTTGTAAATACTCTCTATTGTTATATAGATAATTTATCTTTTCAGCAAAGTCATCAGCTGATTGTCTAGGATTTGTCAATGGTATTTTGTGTCCTACTGATTCATTAATGACATACCCCATACCGCATGTATCAAAACACAATACCGGCAACCCACAACTTACGGCTTCTAACACTACTGTAGAGGTATCTTCACTAACACTTGTAAAGAAGAATATATCAGATTTACGCATTTCTTCTTTTACCTTACTGTTTTCTATATTACCCTTCCAAACAACATTATCTTCAATACCAAGATTTATAGCCATTTGTTTGTAATATGAAATCTGATTGTCACTGCCTGAACCACATATAATTAGTTTAATATTTGATTTATCTTTCAATTTAGACATTGTTGCAAGTGCAATATTTAATTGCTTTCTAAAATCAAATTTTCCAACCCATAACAACCTAAAATCATCGTCTACTTTTTCCTCCTTATTTCGTTTTATTGAATTATCATCAATAAAGCATCCTGTTTCAGGTATTATTATGGAGTTCAATCCCTTATACTTTTTTATAGCATTATATGAATCAGGTATAGAACTAATTAATAAGTCAGCTTTCTTTAAGGCTTGGTCTACTCGCTTGTCATGTTTAATCTGATAAATATTAATTATATTTTTAACTCTATTAAAGAGCTTCATTTTTATACCAGCCCCTTCAAGATAACTGCTTGGAAATTGTTTCAATCCCCCAATAGGTCCCCACACAAATGGTTTATTCTCTATTTTCCAAAGATATCCAGGCTCACGAAAGCCAATCATATTCAGTTGATGCACAATGTCTATATGATGTTGTTTTATTATTTCTTCAGCCATTATATAAGTTTTCCATTGCCATTCTCTGTAATATTTATAGAAACGCCAGTCACCCTGATTCCAGCACATCTTCCTTATTTCATCAGAAACAGGATTATAATAGAAATGCATATTCTTTCCTTGAGCTAGAGTGGGGAGTACGGCTTCTATTTTATCACGAAATTCGCCCTCTGTAATGATATGCAACTCACAATCTTTAGCCAAGTTTACACACCAGTTCCACGCCATCCCCGGCTCACTGCCCATATTGGGAGAACAGGCATAGGCATTTATTAATATAGATAACATGATTATAGTTCTGAGTAAATTTTATCCAACTCTCTATTTATTGTTTTTATGTTAAATAAGCCATTTACATACTTATCAGTTTCATGTACAATGTTTTTCCTTAGTTCTTCATTAGAAATAAGAATTTCTAATTTCTTAGATAAAGCATCAATATCTCTAACAGGGAAAACAAGTCCGTTTTTTCCGTCGCTTACAATATCAGGTATTCCTCCTACAGGAGTAACAACACAGGGTATACCATAAGCCCACGCATCTAACACACCCATAGGGAAACCTTCTCCGTCACTTGCCAAGCAATATATTGATGCAGTATGAAAAGCATGTTCTTTCTCTTTGCCCGAAACCCAACCTAAGAATTTTATTTGCCTGTCGATATTCAGTTTTTTTACAGCATCTTTTGCCTTGTCTATTTCCCCATTACCGGCAAAAACAACAATCCAGTCTTTATGCTTATCAGCTATTTTAGCAAAAGCTTGTATCAAGTCCATATAGCCTTTGCGTGGTATTATTGTTCCGGCAAACAGAATGTTATGTTCTCTTATGTCATCTCGTCTATTTACTTTTGGACAAGGATTATATAAGACTTCAACATTTTCTGTTATATCTAAAGCTTCTTTTAACCATCTTCTCCATTGTTCAGACAACACTAAAATTAGATTTGCCTTAAGAAAAAGCTTTCTATATAGTTTCCTATTATTTGGTTCAAATAAGAATTTCTCATTTGAAGGATGAAAATGCAATATAACTTTTTTACCCGTCCATTTTGCCGGATAAAGAAAAAGCATTTTTCTCTTCGCCGATTGTGTAGTTGCTACATGGATGTGGACAATATCATAAAATGGAAGTAATAATATATATTCTATTAAAGCAGTGAATAAATACCATAGTTTTCTTATAACATTACCGTCTCTATGCGTCTCAATCCATTTGCAATAATATTTTTTCCATTGCTCACCTGTTTCATGAGCTTTAACTACAGATGTAATTCCACCTCGGGTCTTTCGTGAGGTAGCAACAACTAATACCTTTTTCATGATTTGCAATAGTTTTTACGTTGTTCTATCAGTTCTTCTTTTGTATAACGTTTATCATCAGGATATAGTTTCTTTTCATGTTCAAGTACTTCATCAATTGTAAATCTAAATTTTAAAACTTTTGCAGGAACACCACCTATTATTGAATATGGAGGGCAAGACTTATTTACCACAGCTCCGGCAGCGACGACGCTACCTCTACCAATTGTAACACCTTTTAAAATTGTTATGTTAGCTCCAGTCCAGACATCATCCTCAATTATTACCGGTGCATCATTTTCAGGCAATTTTTCATGAGAGTCTATTATATATTTTCCTATTACATCAATTCTGTGATCTCCCGTTATTATTGTTGGATGTGGGCCAAATATAACTTTGTTGCCAATTGTGAGAGTAGCTTCCGTACAATAGAAAACAGAACCTTTTGGTATACTAGTATAATCACCAATACTTAAATTCCACAAACCTTTTAAATCTGAAGCCGTTGGCCTTAAATAAACATTTTTCCCACATTGCTTCATTTCTTTCTTATAAAATATACTCAAAAACTTATCTAATAAAAAAGAAAATGATAAACTTAACTTTATAATAAACATGATTTATTTTTTTATTTTATTGATTTTAGCAAGAATATATCCAACAACAGTTTTGTTTGGGATATCCTTCGTAACAACAGCATTTGCTACATTTGTTACATTATTACCTATTTTTACTTAATCTAATATTTTTCTGAGACAGATATAGCAATTATCATCAACTTTAATAATACTATTATCTTCTCCTTCGTATTTATTACCCAAAACTACACTAGACAATATTGTGCAATTTTTACTTATTCTGCATGTAAGTTTAACATGAACAAAATCTCCTTATATGATATATTCTAAATCCAGGTTTGACTGTATTATGATATATCGCAAAACGAAGTTTAAAGTTTAAACGTTTATATTTAAACTAATGATACAAAAATAATATCTTTGAGCATTTTGTATTTTTATAATACACAATATACTTTAAATGTCTAATATAATGATAGATATACCAAACTTCATTATGTGGTAATAAATCTTTTATATTGGGCTTTTTATTATTGAATCTTTTAAAATCTTCTGACAAATAATACTTTAAATATTGTTTAAACGCTTTTCCATATTATGCTTTATATAAGTCGCTATTTTCAAATAAAATTTAAGTACATGAAAGTTATTTATCATTAATGATATTCGAAGAGGTAAAGATAAATAAGTTTGATATTTCTTGCCAAATTGATTTATCTTTTTATTTATCAATAGATAGTACTCCTTGTTGTTATTTCTACATGCATTAATACGTGATCCGCAATAAACCTTAATTTTACCTTTATTTAGCGCATATGTAAAGCATTCATTTTTATCTTTAAAAAACTCAGTAAGAATATCCATTGTGGTTAATATTTGTTTTTCCTTTTCTTCTGAAAATGTAAAACAATACGAATACTGATTTTGGCAATTGTAATGATATAACAAGTCATGCACAAAATCTATTTTTCTTGACAGATATGTTAATTTTGGTATTATTTGATAATCCTCCCCCATATTAATACCATCTTTAACGGAAATATGGTTATCTTTATATAAAGATGATCTTATTAAACGCCCCCATATAGTAAATAGTGTTTCTCTTTCAAGAATTGCTAATGTTAAATTCTTGGCACTTCCTATTTCTACATGTCTTAATGAAGTGTTGTAATTTTTACAATGTTTAATAGCGTCAAAGTTTACTATATCCGCATCATTTTCTTTCTGTTTTTCTACACAAAGTCTTACACAATCGTTATCAATCCAATCATCACTGTCAACATGCATCAAGAATTCTCCTTTCGCAGCATCAACGGCTGTGTTTCTTGCTGAGCCCAACCCACGATTCTTTTTATGTTTGATAATTCGAACATAAGGCTTTCTGTTCGGATATCTTTCAATAACAGATTTCAGTATTTCAACACTCTTGTCCGGTGTGCAATCATCTACAAAAATATATTCAATATTTTGATAAGTTTGTTCAAATAAACTTATTGCACATCGTTCTATATATTTTTCCACCCCATATATTGGGATGCAAATCGATACCATATATATATTATCATTCATTATGATTCTCTTTATTTTTTATATATGAAATAATCTCAGGATATTTATCTATATCAAATTTACGGGCAAAAAAACAATTAGATGATAATATCAATTTCTTATCATATTCCATATCTTGGCCCCATATATATGGCCATCCTCTATTCCAGTCAATAAGACGCATGCATCCTTCAAATTCATTCTCTTTGTTGTAAATATTTTTTTTGAAGGGAGAATTCCATAAAAGTGTTTGTAGAAATATTTCATCACAGCAACGCGTATGTTGATAATACTTAATAATATTATTTTTCCTTTCCACAATATATTTACAGAAATCTTGAGTTATACTTACCCAATTGGGTCCTTTTTTCAATTCTATATTTATTCTATGTTTATAGAATAAATTAATTATTGATTCTGTCAATATCCTCAGAGAAGAAATAATAAGTTTTGTAATTAAATTATTGTTTTTATAATGTTTAGTTAATATATGATATTTTAAAACATATTTTTCTAGGGACTTAGATGTTGTTGGTGAAAAGCCTACAAATTCAATGTTGGGATGTAGATTGATAAAATTATGAATATAGTCATTACTCTTTATGGGAAGGTCTACTCCAGAAATTAAATGAAAACAGTTATAATCTCCGTTTCTTAATGCAGTTTCAAAAAGTAAAATCTCTGTTTCTATTTGGCTTACATCTCCCCATCTAACGTCAATTCTATTTTTCAGGATATTTAAGCCTGCAAATTTTGTATATAAATGAGGAAAACATCTAACCTTTTTATCAATATGAACATAAATATCATTACGTTTATCATCTAATAAATCCAATAATAGTTGTAATTGATCGAATTTATTATGTGCAATTATTAGAAATGCGTGCTTATTAAACATATTGTATTATTGTTTTTGGGAATTCATTATAGCAGTTTTCAAAAAATCTTTTGATGTGTTTATAAATTTTTCAAGTTTATCCTCTACTTGATTCGTGTAAGGACTTGTAATTTCTAATTCAGGATTTTCATTATTATTGAAAATTAGATTTCTTGTCAATCCAATGTCTTCCAATACATCTTTGATTCTACAATCTCCTGTATTAGGAGAAATTGCTGTAAATGGTTTACGAAAGATCAAAGAAAACATTGTACCATGAAATGAACTTGTTATTACATAAGAAGCATGTTCAAATAACCAAAGGAAATCAATAGGTCCAATACCCTTTATAAATTTATATTTGCCTTTATATCTAAATTTGCTATCACCTATAACAACAATTGACAAGCCTGTTTCCCTTTGTATTTGTTCAAGTATACTTTCTAATGCTGGATATGGATTAAATGCATACATCATTATATATACTAATATATAATTTTCCTTGATATCCATTTTAGATTCTGATGCAATCTCAGAATAATCGTCTTTAGATAGTAATAATGTAGGGTCACATGTATTACATACCACAATATTTTGAGGAATATTTAAATCTCTAATTATTCTAAGCGCACTTTTTTCTCTTATACCAATATATTTATAATTAGACAATCTTTCTCGAACTGAATATTTATATTTATCATTTAATGAATCATTAGCAAAACAAGCAGAAAAGGCTATTTTAGGTTTATCTTTAGGAGCAAAGCAGAGATAGAAACTTGGATCATTTTTTACCGTTTCTGTATTCCAAACCTGGTCACTACCAGTTATATAAATATCATACAATGGAGGATTGACGTTTATTGATTGTATGTTAGAATAGATATTTTCTGATAAATCAAAATATTTATTCTGAAAATATCTAAATCTCTTATTATATCTATATTTCTTTTCAAATAAATAATCGAGAAGCACACGCCCCCATCCTCTTATTATTTTAATAATTGTTTTTTTCCCTTTATGAAAAGTATTGGGAAATACGTAATCAATTATTTCTGTTTCATTGCATATTGTCCTTTGTAAATATTTTTGTAATGCAAAAGCCTGCAATGCGGTTCCAAAATTAATAAGTTTGTGGATTGTAATTATTCCTATACGCATAATTAAAGTTTTTGATTTTATATAAACAAAGCATAACTATTAAGAAGTATGATAATGAAAAACCTGGCAAACTGGACATAGTATGGGCACACAAATAACCGAGCATAATGATAAACATTGTTTTATCTTTACCGACTTTAAGTTTTGTTATCAAATCGACAAATAAGAAGCAATAAGATAAAATTCCTAATATTCCACGTTCTATCATTAGTTTCATCCATATAGACTCTGTGCCAAATATAATCCAACGCCAATCAAATTTGTCAGACATAAAATATGTTATGGATTCAATACCATTACCAATGATAGGGGATTTCATCATTAGTTCTAATGATCCCTCAAATTGCATCATTCTTCCCATTACACTGCTTCCCTCAATTTCTGCACTACTAGAAGAATCTAAAACAGATGTTATATTGGATGCATATTGCATGATAAATGGAGATGATATGATAAACAATATTATAACACATGTCGCAATTTTTATACTCTTACTTTTAAAAGCGAATAGAAGTGGAGACATTATTATAATTGATGATATTAAAACCGTTCTACTATTAGCCATTAGTATTAGCAGAAAACTAAGTAATGCAAATATTATTGAATATTTAAATGGAGGTTTAATATATTTATTATATACAAATAGTATCATAGTTACAAATGCGCCGTAAATAAAATTATTAGGACTTACAAAGAACGCATTTATTCGTCTTAAACCCAATCGTTCTCCTGTATCATAAAATTTTCCTAAAAGCAAGTCTTCGCTCACATTTCCTCTGATAATGTCTAAAAAAGGATTCGTATTTGTAATAAACTCATATATACCGAAAATATATGATACAATTAGAACAATCATGCATGATTTAATAAATAAACAGATTTCTTCACGGGTATTGACATAAAACCAAAAAATTATTACTATTAAATAATCATTTAATAGAGTCATTATAATAGTATTAATAGTACTGTTAAAAGGCATTATACTAAAAATAGACGATAGCCCAATTGATATTAATGAAATAATAAAATATCTTTTTAATGGGAATAATTTAAACGATGAAAAATATTGTTTCAATAAACCACGTTTCCAAAATACAAATACGAAATATATATTTAGGAATGTTTCCATTGATAATGCTGGTGGCGTGTATTTTATACACATAAATTGCAGTCCTATCATTTTAAAAGCCATATAGAATATGAACGTGGCTTTTAAATTTTTGTATGCTGCAAATATGAACAACATACTCAAACATAAAAATATAATCATGATAAATGATATTTTTAAAAAATATGATTCTTTAAAATTTTTAAAATTCCAATCATTGATGAGCGTGGATGTACAAATAAACTACAAATATTACGTTTTAATGAGATTATATCTAGATTTTTTTTTAATATCGTAATGTCTGTTTTATAATTTTGCAGTTCTTTTAATAATAATAATCGTTGCTTTGTAATTTGAGCATTCTTTTTCATTTGTCCTTCTGCAACAATATTAAATGGATGAGCTGTAAGTTCTATATGGCATTGCTTCAATATTTCATTACCTTTCGCTGTGAATGTTATTGCACTACTAACACCTTTCTCATCTTTAGAATATACATTTCCCCACAAGTCTCCTATTCGTATGTCTGCAGCAGATTTATTGTATTTATATTTACATTTTTCATAACAGGCTTTACCTAAACAAGCATCACTCAAAAACAAACGATAGAACATGTCACCTTGTGATAATCGTGAATTTAATTTCCCTTTTCTTTCTTTTATTAACTCATTATAAGAGTTATTATAATCTTCTGGTTCAGCTGTATTTATGCCGTCAATAGACATTGCCCAAGAGTCATGCCAACCTGTAAATTTATTACGCCATGAAACGTATGTAAGCTTACCCACTTTTGCTTCAGCCCATTTCACATATTTATCCCATATTAGCATAGACGGTACTCCATGACAGAAGAAATCCATCAACACAAAGTTATCTTCTTTTTTAAATTTGCGTATATATCTTCTAAAAGAGTCTATTTGGCATGGCGTTCCTGTTACAAGATATTTTTCTTTTCTATTTATTGCTTTAAATCCATTTACAGTATAACTTTGTATATACTTACTACCAATAGAAGGTATAAGTTCTGTATCATTGGTGGCTATATAATGCTCCGCACGATTTGTTTCAACATTGTATCTGACACCACAAACTTTATATCCTTGATTTATTAAGTAACGTCCTATTTCAAAACCGACACCACCAGAAGAACATTTGCGTCTCACAGCCGGCTCTTTACTCCATGCTGCGTAACTCTTTAAAGGTGAATTATTAACGCTTAATTCATCATGACTGTATGCACAAACATCCACACATAAACCACAGTTTGTACACTTTGATGCATCGGTTATATTTGGTTCATAAAAACCATCACTATTTAAACTGATTTCTATAATTTTTTGACTGCAAACAACTGCACAGACTCCGCAGCCATAACAATCATGTATATTAGATATATTCATTTTCTTATCTTGTTTATTATTTCTAATACTTTATTTTTACAAAATAGTTTTTCGTTTCTACTTAATCCTAATAAATAGCTAATAGTCATTGTTGACATGAATGATATAATACATATAGCAATGAATGTTAACCATGAATTTCCTTTTATTAATAGGAATGCAATTATTGGAATAATTAATGAAAGAATAGAAATTATGAAAACACGTATGGTTACAGTTTTAATGAACATTGTAATTGGTAAACCTATTGTTTTGTTCAGAAGTATTAGTCTTGCAAAATGACATGCAATAGAAATAAAAATTCCCACAAGCATTGCTGAATAAGGTGGATACCCAATCTTTAAAAACAAATATGCAATTGGTAATGTTAATAACGATATTCCTCCTACAATTATTTGATAATCTCTCACTTTACCCGAAGCATGCATTGATGTAATTAATGTACCAGATAATGAATCTATCAATGCTGTTATCAATACGAGTCTCAGAAATATAACTGTATATTCGGGCACATTTTTTAGCCAAATTTCAAGAATGAAAGGAGCTTCCAATACTATTGGTAGAGACATAGTTAATAAAAGTAGAAATGACAATTTACTTCCTCTAAAAACTAATTTAAACATATCATGTTTTTCATTGGATGCATAAGATTTAACAATCTGTGGATTCATTGCCAATTGAAAATTATTAACAAAACCGTTCATTGCATTTGAAACTTGATATGCTATACCTCTGGCTGCATTAACAGCTGCCCCAAAAAAGATATTTAAAAGTACATTGATACCTTGCTCTTTCGCCACGCCAGCTAATGAACCAATAAGATTCCAACTTACAAAAGACATTACATTTTTGCCATACTCTTTATTCCACTTCCAGTCGAAGACACAATCAGGAAAATTTCGTTTAGCATAAATTCCATATATGATTCTGATTGTAACAGCAATAAGTGCAAGTAATATAGCATAAAGAATTAATTTGTCAATAGGAGAAATAATAATTAAATAAACTATTAACAACTTTAATGTTACTTCTACAATGCTGACATAAGCAAATGCTTTCATCTTTTCATAAGCTATAATTGCAGCATTGTAAGGAACACTCACTACATTAATTATAAACGTTAATAAAGAAAACTGAAACACCCAGTTTGCTGCAACATAACGGTTTGCAGGAAAATTCATGTGGGTGTTTAAAAACCAAGTTCCTAATGTTTCAGCCAAAATTAAAATTATTCCACCTAATATCAGATGAATCATCACAGCTGTTGAGAACATTGATCTTACATTACCTTTTTCTTTCTTACCTATTTCAAAAGATAAAAATCTTTGCGTAGCTGTCGTCATCGCACCGCTAATTACGGTGAACATTGTAACAAATCCTCCAACAACATTGTATATACCAAAATCAACTTCACCGAGTGCTGATAATACGACACGTGATGTGTAAAGAGTGATTGCCATTGTAAGTAGCATTCTAAAATACAACAATAATGTATTTTTTGCTATTCTTTTGTTATTTTGTGTAGTATCAGTCATTATTTAGTATAAAATAGGCGCAAAGTACAATCGGGCTTGCGCAATTATTAATTAAAAATTAAAAGTTAAACGTTTTAGCGGAAATGAATTGTTACAAGTTAAAAATTAAATACCATTGCATTTTTAAGCTTTATACTGGGTCATTTTATTCTTTTATGTTTGCGTATTTTTTATCACCTATTTGAAGATGACTACCGTCAGCCCATGAATGAACCTTAGAAACAGTGTAAGTGCATTTTATTTTCTTTCTGTTTCTAAAAGTTGTAATTTTTTGATCGATAATTAAATCGCACGTTAATGTCGTTCCTGCGTCAAATTTTACCTCACGATTCATAACCTGTGTTATAAAGTCATCATCTTTTATCGTGAATGTGATATTCTCCCCGTTGTATTTACCTTTCCATTTTACGGATTTTATATTAACAAGTACAGGAGAAATGACGATTATAGTTGTTGAAAGTATTTTATCTGTTACTTTATCATTATTAGAAATAATATGTGAATCGAAGTCTTTTCTTTCAATAACGTTATTTACAAGTTGCCTTTGTGTGCTGCTATCAGTCAATGTCGTTTTTATTTTTGTGATAGAGTCATCTTTTTGTACATTTTTATAATAACAACTGGCAAATCTTGCTAATTTGTCATTGTCTTCTGTCAATATTTCTGCCTCTTCTTTTGTGAAGTTGCCATTCTTTAGGGCTGTAGCTGCTTCGATAAGATTTTTGCTATCCTCGTTTTTACTAACGGCAGCAGCATATTTATGACTTAGAAAAGTATCCAATAATGTAGTGAATAATGAAGAAACTATATTATTTCCAAGAATTATCTTTAGGTTATCAATCAAACCACCTTCTTGGCTTGGATAGAGTTTTACTTCAAAATCTTCATAGCCTGCAATTTTTGATATTTCCTGTATCTCATGAAGCAGGTATGATTCATATCTATTATGAAGAAAGGCGTTAACATTATGAGTATTGTCTTTCTTTAAATAATAATGTATTTGAAGTAATAATTCTTTCGTGTCATTCATAAATTATTGTCTGATTATGAAGTATGTAAGGGTGATATTAATTTCTGAGATAGTTTAATGATATTAATGTTGATGTTCTGTTAAAATGTTTATTAACGAGAATATTAAAACGTACTTTTTAATATCATTTTTTACTCTTATTTAGATATTGTCATAATCATCTGGAAGCGATGTTAACTGTATTGATGTTATTTCATTGTCAAAATGTGTAAGGAGCATTTCAGAAAATCTACCATGATATACTCCATATGTTAATTTTGACATCTTTATATCTCTTCGTGATAATATACCAAAAATTAATTCATCACCATTAGTATAGTATTTTAACCAAGCTTGGTTCCGCCATTGTAGAGGTGTGTGTGTGAAATCTCCGTCATCATCTAATATCCATGTATCTATTTGATTAGACTTTATAGAGTTAACAATTTTTTTATAAAGGAGGGTTGCACCTATTGGGGTTTTAATATGTATGGACATAACGTTCTAATTTTTATTCTTAATTTTTTCTGCATCGTCACTTTTAGAAATGCGCTTTTCTGAGTTGTTCTTTTTAACATTAACCTTGGTAGTATATTCAATTTCATCTTTAAGAGCAAAAAATGGATTATATAGTGCATCATAAGCTCTTCCTATAATACCGCTAAATTGAATAAGCTCTATCTTTCTGTCGCCAACGTTAATTATATGCTGAAATGATATACCAGGATAAATATCGATATAAAATATCTTGGTAATACCAAGTTGATATGCTTTTTTTGCACAAAGCTCGCATGGACTTGCAGTAGTAAAAAGATACCCTCCTTCAATGCCTTCAGAGCCATATTTTGCAAGTTGTAGAAATGCATTTTCTTCAGCATGTAAAGAGCGCGTATATACTTGATTTTTCTCTTGAATAAGTCCAATATAAAAATCTTTAAAGCAGAAAGCTAAAGGTACACCATTTAAATTGCCTTTTACGCAACTATATTTTTTATATGTATCTTTTACGAAAGTCCTAAATCTATCATCATTTTTTTCATATTCACTAAATGCAGATAAGTCGTTTAAATTATATAAATCTTCAAGAGACCTTAGCGAGCATGGTGTTTGACCTTTAGCAACAGTATTCCATCCAATTGCTTTTACTGAGTAGTTCTTGTCAGTAACAACAGCTCCTACTTGTCTTGATATACAACCTGAATTATATTTTGCCGTGTTAGCAATTTGCATTATTCTTTCTTCATGTGTAGGCTGTACTAATCCAGGATGTAGTATTAACGATATAATATGTATTAATTGGCGTTTTAGATTACTATTGTGTTCTATTGGTTCATTATTGTGTGCTATATGAATGTCTGACAATTCAATACATTTTTGAACGTCCTGAGTGTTGTATGATTCGTTTATATCTTTACGCTTATTTGGATATTCAATTTCATCAATCTTTTCAATTTCAGATTTTCGATAATTGGCAGCAACTAAATTTCTCTGTCTATTATTATTGCTTGTTGTTATTGACATTAAATAAAAAGCAGAATATCTTTCACGAAAGTATAATACTTCGTAAGGATTGCGTAATGTATCAATTATGAAAAATGCCGGAAGTTTATCTGTATCCAACATTTTCCTGCGCATTTTTATTATTTTATTAATTGTTCTGGCTAATCCAGACGGATCAGATGATTCCTCCTCTTGTTTTATGGAACCATATTTTCTGATATTGTTGCCCCAATATTGAAATTGACTTGTATGGAGTTCCGGAAGATTTTCCAGAATTAGTTTCATAACTTTCTCTCTAAAAGCCGGAATATCTTCATTAATAAACTTCCAATAATTATTCGCTTCATTATATGCACCAGAATCTTTTAAAGATATGTTCCTATATTTTTCAGAATCTAAATAAGCATCTATATCATTCACTATCTTACAGTTAGCCTCAAAATCTGATTTTATTTCTTCTCCAAGAATTTTTCTTAACTGTTCCTTTTTACTATCATCTATATTCTGATTTTTATTCGGATCACATCCTATTGAGTCAATAAAACTGTCAAAACCTTCTTTTAATACATAATAAAATATTATATCACTAGCTTTTATTACTTGAAAAGAGTATTTCGATGTATCCCATACTTTCTTAAGAAATGTATATTCAATCTTGTATTTTCTTGCATCATTGTCAATTCCATCATGATCGACTTTGGGTATGGGTGGAAATATTTTGTTAAAACCTTCTTTTAATAAATTGGCAATGGTCGTACAACCACTACCAGTACGGCCAGTAAGGCCAATTATCATAAACTTCCTGCGAAGTTCAAATACATTATTAACCAAGTCCATGATTATTAGATTTTGATATTATTGTATTTTTAATTTACCAGATTTATGGTATTTATACCATTATAGTCATTATTAAAAAGCATGATGCTTTATAAGATATTTGGGCGTATCCAATGTATGAAGCAATACGTGTACCGCTGCCACCGGCTAATACAATTCCTTTCATGTAATTTGTTATTTATTGTATTGATTTGCGAGGTAAAACTCAGTGAGTTTTGAGGGGAAAAACAATGATTTTCTATATAGAAATAATTGCTTTTCGGGAGTTATGAAGTTAAGCCATGTGTTTTGTGGATTATTATCATAACTTCGTTGTTTACTCCTGCTCTTAGTAATTTATCTTTACATATCAAGAGCATAATCACCTTGTGGTAAGGTTGTATATATTTTGTTTGTTATGTAACATTTATTGTTCTATATCAGAAAATCTTTTTTCGGTTTTGAAAAAGATTTTGAAAATAAATATTTACATTTTATTTTTCGGTTTTATTTTTTTATTTCAAAAAAGATTTGGACTTTTTCGCGTTTTTTGCTACAGGTAGTGATTAAAGCCTGCAGTGTTCTGTTAAAGGATAGCCGCACAGATGTAAGTCGCTGTATATATGTATGTTACGTTTGTTTCTTATGCCATTTTCTGCCTTCCGGAGCACTGTAAGAGTGATAGGGTGGTAAGCTGTTTTCAAAACTTTTTATATATATGCGATAAAATAAATTATCGGCATGTATATATATTCATTTTATTTTTTTGCGCGTATATAATATAAAAAGTTTATAAAGTAGGTGGTAACCCTGTCACTGCGTGAGTTAAAAATGAAAAATTAAAAGTGAAAAACGCCTGACGGAAGTGAAGAGTTAAGAGTGAAGAGTGAAAAACCCAATCGCTTTGTTGGATCTTTTCGCAAGCACTATGTTTGCTATTGACTCTAACTCCTATAACTACTTTAACTTCTTTAACTCCTATCCGGATTCTGCATCTGTCCTTCTTTTTACCTCTATTCTTAATAGTTTATCTTTACATATCTAGGGCATAATCACCTTATTGTAACCTTATCACGTTTTTGCACATTTTAGTCGATTTTCAACATATAATGAATGTTAATTTTTTGTCATCCAAAATTTGGATATTAACATTGTTAACGTTTTTTTACTCGCTTTTTTCGGCATATTTTCGCATAAAAGTGACAACCTTGCCTGTAAGGTTGCAGTGATATACTCCACGCCATCACGAAGCGCTTTATATCATTTATTATCAACACCTTATACTCGGCACAAGCTCTGAAATCGCAACAAAACAGGCACCATAGTGTAATAGGGTGGCAAGTAGGTTTCGTAACTTTTATATAATATTTGTGTTTTGTCTCATCCAAAATGGATATTAACACTTATATTCCTCGGGCGCGCGCGTAAGGAGTTTATAGAGCAGGTTACCACCCTATAACAGGGTGAATTAAAAATGAAAAACGCCTGACGGAAGTGAAGAGTGAAAAGTGAAGAGTGAAAAATCCATGTGCTTTGTTGGTTCTTTTCGCCTGGGCTGCTATTCTCTTTTTTCCTCTTCCGTCTTGAAGTTGCCGCGCCAAGCGATGGAGCCTTTAGTGATGAGGCGCTCCATGGGGAGACACTCGTAATAGACGAAACTTCTGAGGAAGGCCAGTATGCTGTTGTCGTTAGACTTTCTGGTACCGGTTGTGAGGTCCATAGTGTATGACTCAATGAGATGGCCGTGATCCCATACTTCATAGTCGATGCGGCACTCCGGTGTATGCGAAAGATCCATGGTCCATGTGCTGTCGGGACGGCCTTCGGCATCACAGCGGCCGGTGAAGATCTCGCCGGAGAAATGACCGTTTATGGCACCACAGGGATGACCGTCGCTCATTTCCACAAAGAGAAGATTGTCAACGCCATTTCTGCCGTTCTTGCCGGATGACTTATACTTATAGATGCCATTGTGACGGCCCTCGAAATAGTCGACGTAGAGCAGCTTGTTGGAACCATGGCGCTTATGATGGAACTTCCAGCGGCCATGTTTGCTGCTGTGCAGATAGGTGCCGCTGACATAGTCGGTCGTCTTGCCGTGAGGGTGGTAGTAATATTTGCCCAGATAATAGAAGCTGCCTTCGTAAACGCGGCCGTCGGCACGCTCGTCGTAGTAATAATAGGCCTTTCCGTCGAGATAGCGGCCGGCATAATGCTTGCTGCCATTACGTATTTTGTGGATAAAGGGAAATTTAAGTAGTCGTCCCTTAAAAAGCCCATTTTTGCGAGATGTTGTTTTGACACAGTATCTC
>ERZ780108.130-NODE-130-length-21901-cov-5.5417_pt1 | contig 21901 bp, 19 predicted proteins | sample MGYA00511369_ERZ780108 | MGnify/ENA primary metagenome ERZ780108 (study PRJEB29588, sample SAMEA2159553) | human gut metagenome | biome: human gut; feature: human-associated habitat; material: faeces | place: Denmark | collected 2008/2010 ...
ACAAAAAAAATAAATTTCATTAACAAAACGCCCATAAAAGTTATCAAGTACAAATAAATTTAATATCTTTGCAACAGCAAAGCATAGAATTGTTCAACAATATGAAATGGCAAGTATGCATATAGCAATGCCCAACGAATAGCAACCCGACAAACGCTATATCGTTTCTTTGACAGACTTATATTATAAGTTTGTCCATTATTATTTTATCATTATCCATAATTATAAATCTACAAGATGTTACGCTGCAGAAAACGGCATAACTTATTGTGTCATATTTGTTTGAACAAATGAATTATACATACAAAAAAATATGGCTCATCGCTTTCCCTGTGATGATGAGTATCTTTATCGAACAACTGATAAACATAACAGACGCTTTGTTCTTGGGACATGTAGGCGATGTGGAATTAGGTGCATCTGCACTTGCGGGAATATGGTTTCTGGCAATATATATGCTCGGTTTTGGGTTCAGTTTAGGCCTACAAGTAGTTATCGCCCGCCGTAATGGAGAACAACGGTATGCAGAAACAGGAAAGACATTATCGCAAGGGCTCTTTTTTCTGTCCGTTCTGGCAATCATCATTTATCTATCGTCAAAGATATTCTCTCCCGTTATATTGAAGAATCTGATTAGTTCGGATGACGTCTATAATGCAATTATGAGTTATCTTGACTGGCGTATTTTTGGATTGTTTTTCTCTTTTCCCTTTTTAGCCCTACGTTCATTTCTAGTAGGCATTACACAGACAAAGGCTCTGAATATTGCAGCTTTAACTGCTGTATTTATGAACATTCCTATGAACTGGCTCCTTATATTCAAATTTAACATGGGGATATCAGGAGCAGCTGCGGCATCGTCATTTTCAGAAATGTGTTCACTCATCGTATTGACTGCATATATATTACGGCATATTGACAAAAACATGTATGGCTTATGTTTTGCCTTTGATCTGAAAATACTGAAAGAAGTCTTTTTTGTTTCGATATGGAGTATGTTACAATATTTTACAAGCGTAGCCATTTGGTTTCTGTTCTTTCTGGCTATTGAACATTTAGGAGAAACAGAACTGGCCGTATCAAATATAATAAGAAGCATATCCGCACTATTTTCCGTTATTGTCAACGCATTAGCCGGCGTGACAAGTTCGCTTGTAAGTAACTTAATCGGTACCGGTGAAAAGAAGAATGTATTTCCTCTTTGTAACAGAATTATCCGTATTGGATATACAGCAGGCAGTCCACTGGTTATTCTTGCATTGCTCTTTCATCATTATATAATAATGGCTTACACGGACAATCAGGTAATCATGCAAGCTGCATTACAGCCATTCATTGTCATGCTGCTGAATTATTTCTTTGCATTACCCGGCTATGTATATCTGAACGCTGTTACAGGAACAGGAGCTACGCGTACGGTATTCGTATTTCAGATGACTACTACCGTCGTCTACCTGTTTTCATTATGGACATTAGGACATTGCTGTGTCCCGTTAGCTGCTTATTGGGCCGTGGAATATTTATTTGTAATATTACTCGGCACACAATCTGTCATTTATTTGAAATATAAACAATACTAAAAATTTAAAGTGATGATGAATAAGATATATCCTCACAAAGGTGACAAGCAAACCGTTTATCTGAACTCTGTTATTAAAGACCCGTCCATTATTGTCGGCGATTATACCATCTATAATGACTTTGTTTCCGACCCGATACATTTCGAGAAAAATAATGTACTATACCATTATCCGATTAATCGAGAGCGGCTTATAATCGGCAAATTCTGCTCCATTGCCTGTGGTACAAAATTCCTGTTCAACTGTGCTAACCATACGCTAAAATCTTTATCTACATATACATTCCCGTTGTTTTATGATGAATGGAACTTAGAAAAATCAGATGTGGCAAAAGCATGGGAGAACAAAGGTGATATCATTATAGGAAATGACGTATGGATTGGCTATGAAGCCGTCATCATGGCAGGCGTCAACATTGGCGACGGTGCAATTATCGCGGCTCATGCTGTCGTTACAAAAGATGTGGCTCCATATACAATAGTGGGCGGAGTTCCTGCCCGACCTATACGCAAACGGTTTGACGATGGAGTAATACAAAAACTTGAAACATTAAAATGGTGGGAATGGCCAATAAACAAGATTCGCCAATGTCTGCCACATATTATTAATGGAGATATTGACGAATTACTTAAATATCAAAAAAATGAATATTTTAAGAGATAAATAGTCACAATAACGCGACACCAGAAATTAATCACTGAAACATGGCTGAAAACTCATTGATTTTCATATAAAAACTCAATGAGTTTAAGGTCATATTTCAGTGGATTTTAAAATTTAATTTATCAGACCGATATTAAAATATAAAGCCCATTGAAAATAAAATAATTTCAATAATTTTGAATTCATCATGAATTGGTGTATCTTTGCATAAAATATTGCTGCGCAGGCTAAATAACAACATAAAGTTATTATTAGTTATGCTTTGGACTTGAAACATGCCGTAACTTTATATGACGAGAGAGAAATATATGTCTATGCAGAACTTTAAATAAAGACAAACACTACGCGAAAAAAACGCGAAACGAAATAATAAAAACAATCTAAAACAAAAGCAAAAACATGAAAAGTGATCCTAAAGAGTGCCTTTATTGCCAAAACAATGAGACACAGCACGAACTGATGATTGAAGTAGCCAAACTTAGTGTGTCGCGCCTCTTTATCTTTAAGGAGCAGACATATCACGGACGTTGTCTCGTGGCTTACAAAGACCATGTGGACGACCTCAACCTTTTGAGTGATGAGGACAGAAACGCTTTTATGGCAGACGTGGCAAAAGTGACAAGAGCCATGCAGAAGGTGTTCAATCCTGACAAAATAAACTATGGTGCATATTCAGACACGCTGTCGCACTTACACTTCCACCTGATTCCTAAATATGTAGGCGGACCTGACTTTGGCGGAGTGTTTCAGATGAATCCAAAGAAGGTTTATCTAACAGACGAAGAATATGCCGACATGGCTGAAAAGCTGAAAAAAGAGTTGTAATAAACATAACACAAATGCCGCCTGTAAGACAATAGAAAATAAAACCTACAGGCGGCATTTACAATATACAATTATACTGCAAGACACGTATTTGCACTACAGTATCAATTAAGCATCAAATACTTTTGGCTACAACGATAAAGTACCGACATTTAAAATTTCATTCATCTAAACATATCAGCGTTTATCGGCAACACCAAAATCGATCCATCTTTCCTGCGAATAGTTCTGCTTGATTATTTTCTTATAGTTAAAGAATGAATCTTTCACTACATTTAGAATACTATTCATATTCTTAACCTTAACAGAAAGTTCTTCCCGCAGCTTGTCGCACTCTGCATTTATTTCAACAAGCTTACAAAGTTCTACGTCCATTGCATTCAGTTCTGCTTCCGTTACGCCTCTATCAGACAATACATTGATGTTTCTACGAAAGCCGGTTATGAGCATTCGGCTCTTTTCTATTTGCTGCTCTATCGTTTTTGACATAATGATAAACAATTAGTTACATGATTAATAAATAATTAGATTCCTTGCAAATTTTCATCACAAAATTAATAAAAAAAGGCTTTCAGACGACATAACAGACATATGTCTTTTTAGAAATTTTAATCTTAAAGCCATTATAAGTTTACGGTTTTTCACTATACACAATATTATTTTTAACACAAAAAAATAACGTTACGAACTAAACCGACATCATTTTTCGCTTGCAGTTTTATATAAAAAATATAAAAATAAAGGCTAAAAATTGTGATATTGGCAGAAAATTAGATAATTTTGCAAATATGCGAATTGATATAATTACAGTTTTACCTGAGATGCTCGAGGGATTTGTAAGAGAATCCATATTGGCACGCGCGCAGAAGAAAGGACTGGCAGAGATACATCTGCACAACCTGCGCGACTACTCTACAGACAAATGGAAACGCGTGGACGACTATCCATACGGCGGATTTGCCGGAATGGTGATGCAGTGTGAGCCAATAGACCGGGCCATATCGGCCCTAAAGGCCGAAAGAGAATATGACGAGGTAATATTTACTTCGCCTGACGGTGAGCAGTTTGACCAGCATGTGGCCAACAACCTGTCGCTGAAGAAAAACCTGATAATTCTGTGCGGACACTATAAAGGCATTGACCAGAGAATACGCGACCACCTCATCACGCGCGAAATAAGCATAGGCGACTATGTGCTTACGGGCGGAGAGCTGGCGGCAGCGGTGATGGCTGATGCAATAGTAAGGCTTGTACCGGGAGTTATAAGCGACGACCAGAGCGCTCTGTCTGACTGCTTTCAGGACGACCTGCTGTCGGCACCTATATATACAAGACCGGCCGACTATAAAGGTTGGAAAGTGCCTGACATTCTGTTAAGCGGAAACGAGGCCAAGATAAAAGACTGGGAGATAGAGCAGAGCTACGAGCGGACAAAACGGCTGCGCCCCGACCTGCTGAAAGAATAATATTGGATACATTCGAGACATTGAATTAATGTCAAACACTCTGACGTGCAGAAGACAGGGCCTGAATAAACGAAAATACGGCCCGTGTCTGAAGCCGTAGACATAACAAATATAATTAACAAACAATTTTATTGAAACTATGGAAGACATCGTAAGATTACCACAGATGAGCTTCGGCGAATCTGTAAAAACAGTGTTAAGCAAACTGACCGACTTTAAGGGCCGTGCACGCCGTTCTGAATTATGGTGGTTTTGGCTTCTTTATGCCGTTGTAAGCGTTGTACTCAATCTGTCACTTGCAGGAATGCAAGTCGTAAGTTCTGTTGTGTCAATGCTCCTTCTGCTCTCTATCTGCTCCGTTACGGTGCGCCGCCTGCACGACCGCGGACACGGAGGCTGGTGGGTTGCAGCAAGCATCATAATAAATATATTGTACAATATATATATGTCGTCAACAGGATATCTCGAGGCCATGACTACGGTAAATCCTGACCCAAGCATTGCCGTAAAGATCATGAGCGACCCTATCGTCATGACTTCAATGCTGCTGCTCTTCTTCCTGAACATCAGCATCCTGGTGTTCTGCGTCATGGACGGCAAGCCTGAAGAGAATAAATATGGCCCGTCGCCTAAATATATTGTAAACAACGGCGACTTTCAGGAAATCAAATAAAAAGCAAACAGACAAAGAGTTGCAATAAAAGGATTTACAGCACGATGGCAGCTAAAAAACTTTAGCGGACAAGCTTGCCTAATTGTTGCATCACTCTTAACAGACAAGCATGACGACATTTTACGAAGAAATATCGTAAAAACTCATGCTGGAGTTTACAGACATACAATCATCCGTTTTTCAATATGCCTCCTTTCACAACGCAAAAGGAGGCATATTAGGTTATAAAAGACCATGTTTCGCGATGCAAAACATGGCCTTTTACAACACATTGACAATCAACAAGTTAGAGCAAATACATTTTTCCTGCCCTCGCCGATATTGACGCCGGCATAAATTCAAGAAATAAAACAGTATGCAGAAACAGACTACGCATTAATAAGTCTACTACATTTAGCCCCCCGCCCCTACAACATGCTGCCACATGACACCGGCTGGCTCAGCAATATCCCTGCTCACGGCAGAACTTCTCACCTAAGGCATAGCCTTCCTCATAAAGCCGTTCAAGTTTATCTACATCCTTCTCTATACGTCCGACCTCCATAGGGCGCTCTGGACGTATGCATAATATCTGTCCGGCACGCTCCATTTCCTCTATCATTTCAAGTTGGCGGTTGTAAGCCTCACAGCGATGGCTCAACACCACGCGCAGCCGTGGATAATTCTTATATACAAAACGCGGTATCTTATGGTCTTTCTCCTTGCTGCGAAAACCATAGTTGCGCGTAAGGACAACAACATTCTTGTGATGCCCCTGCTCCATGGCCCTCATTACAGGTATGCTGTCTACTATTCCTCCGTCGAGCATAGGTATGCCGTCAACATTTACAATCTTGCTGACATAAGGCAGACTGCTGCTTGCACGAACAATGTCAAGCAGGCGCTGGCGGTCGTGCTTCTCTGTAAGGTAGCATGCACGTCCGGTCAGGCAGTTGGTGGTAACCATCTCGAAGACGTCAGGATTATTGAAGAATGCTTCAAAATCATAAGGCAGCAACGTATTTGGGAAATCGTCATAAAGCAGTTTACGGTCGAAGATGCAACCCTGCGTAACCAGATGTCGCAGACCTATGTACTTATATTTTGAAAGATAGTCGATGTTGGAAATACGGGCGCGGCGTATCTGGCGGCTCATATACGACATGCCGTTACATGCTCCGGCCGAAACTGCAACAACGTAATGAAAATACATGTCATGCTTCATAAAGCCGTCCAGCACGCCACTGGTGAACACACCGCGCATGCCGCCGCCCTCAAGAACCAATCCTGTATTTCTGTCAATACGCATAACTCACTAAAAAACTTTGCAAAGTTAATGATTTTAGTTTTAACGGCATATATTTTAAAGTAATTTACAATATAAAAAATCAAAAAAACAAACATCTGTAACTTTTTTGCATGCATATTCAGCCCTGAGGATATCATTATAACATGTTTTACAGACCAACAAATTAAAATAAGTGACATTTTGTTATAAAAATAAATTGATTTTATTTTGTTCTGCACATGATTTGCATTATCTTTGCAATATTGAAGTTATATATCTGTGAAAAACGAGTTGAAAAAGCCTGACACACCATAAAAGTTACTGGAAAAACAACCACGCCACAGAGTGACGAAATTTAGTTTAACAAGCATTTATATACGAATATGTTCAGCAAGGAAACCTACGTAAGCCGCCGCGCCGAGTTGAGAAAGCTCGTAAAGAGTGGCATCGTGATTTTGTTCGGTAATAACGACTCACCTGTCAATTACCCTTCAAACAGCTACTATCCGTTCCGTCAGGACTCTTCGTTCCTTTATTATTTCGGACTTAACCGCGACGGGCTTGTAGGCGTGATTGACATTGACGAAGGCACCGAAACGCTCGTGGGCAACGACATCGACATTGAAGACATCGTATGGTTCGGCTCTGTAAACAGCGTGAAGGATATGGCTGAAAGCGTTGGCGTAGCCAATACTGCCCCGATGAAGTCGCTGCAGATTATATGCAACAACGCGCTGAAACAGAAAAGGCCAATACATTTCCTGCCGCCATACAGATATGACACCAAGCTGCAGATATTCGACCTGCTAGGCATTCATCCAAACCAGCAAAAAGAGGCTGCATCGCTCGAACTGATAAAAGCTGTGGTGAAGATGCGCTCTACGAAAGAGCCGCAGGAGATAGCCGAGATTGAAGACGCATGCTCTATTGGCTACAAGATGCATACAACAGCCATGAGGCTGACTAAACCCGGACTCACCGAGAAGGTTATCGGCGGACAGGTTGACGGAACGGCACACTCTTATGGAGCAATGGTAAGCTTCGCAACAATATTCACACAGCATGGAGAGATAATGCACGGCACACCGTCATGGGACGTTCTTGAGAGCGGCAGGCTGGCTTTGTGCGACTCTGGTGCAGAAAACCGCAACAACTACTGCTCAGACAACACCCGCACATATCCCGTAAACGGCAAGTTCACTCAGCGCCAGCGTGAAATATACAGCATCGTTGAGGCCTGCCACGACTATGTGCTCGATGTAGCCAAACCAGGTGTAAAATGGTATGACGTACATATGGCAGTATGCCGTCTGATGACCGACAAACTGAAAGAAATCGGCCTGATGAAGGGCGACACAGAAGAGGCTGTAAAAGCCGGAGCACATGCAATGTTCCTGCCTCACGGACTTGGCCACATGATGGGTATGGACGTACACGACATGGAAGGACTCGGACAGAACTATGTAGGCTTCGACGACGAGATACAGCCTTCAACACAATTTGGCACAAACTGCCTGCGCATGGGACGCCGCCTCGAAAAAGGCTTTGTTGTCACAGACGAACCGGGCATTTATTTCATACCTGCACTCATAGACGACTGGAAGTCGCAAGGACTGCACAAAGACTTCATCAACTATGAGATGCTCGAAACCTACAAGGATTTCGGCGGCATACGTATTGAAGATGACCTGCTGATAACTGACGACGGATGCAGATTCCTCGGCACGGAGCGCATACCTTATCATCCGGACGACGTTGAAGAATTCATGAGAAACAACTAAAACCCAAAACAATACTTATAGAAAAATGAAAAAGTTAATTGCAATGGCTCTGTTGGCTTGTATAGCAACAGGCATGAACGCGCAGGACAAGAAAGGAACTGCGGAAAAGAACAAACCTGTGTTCACAACCATTAAGGAGAACAAGATCACAAGTATCAAAGACCAGAACCGCAGCGGTACCTGCTGGGCTTACTCTACACTGAGTTTCTTTGAGAACGAAATTCTGAAAAAGACAGGCAAGACTTACGACCTCTGCGAAATGTTCGTAGCCAACAAGGACTACATGGAGCGTGCCATCCTTACAGTAAGAATGCACGGCGACAGCCAGTTCTCACAGGGCGGAAGCTCTGAGGACGTGCTCTATATCCTTAAGAACCACGGTATCTGCCCTGAAACAGCCATGCCGGCACCCGGCACTCTGACAGGCGACTCTCTGGCTAACTTCGAAGAGTTCTTCGGTGTTATGGAGCCGTATGTTGCAGCTGTATCAAAGAGCAAGGCAAAGAAGATTTCTAAGCAGTGGCAGAAAGGTCTGCAGGGTATCATCGACTCATACTTAGGAGAATGCCCGAAGGAGTTTGTTTATGAAGGCAAGAAGTATACTCCGCAGACATTCGCAGCAAGCCTCGGCCTCAACTTTGACGACTATGTTTCAATAACAAGCTACACACATCACCCGTTCTACACACAGTTCCCTGTAGAAGTTCAGGACAACTGGCGCTGGGCAACATCATACAATGTTCCTATGGACGAGATGATGAAGATTATTGACAATGCCATCAACGAAGGCTACACCGTAGCATGGGGCGGCGACGTTACAGAAGACGGATTCACACGCATGGGTCTCGGTATCGCATACGACGTAAAGAAAGTACGCAGCATGGCCGGAACAGACGCAGACAGATGGTTCAAGCTTTCTTCTACAGAAAAGAAGAGCAAGCTCGATTCTCTCGGAGTTGACGCTCCTGAAATCGTTCCTACACAGGAAATGCGCCAGGAAGCTTTCGACAACTGGGAGACAACTGACGACCACGGAATGGTAATCTTCGGTATCGCTAAAGACAAGAACGGACGCGAATACTATATGGTTAAGAACTCTTGGGGCGAGTATGGCGACTACAAAGGAATTTGGTACATGTCAAAGAACTATGTTGCATACAAGACTATGAGCTTCATGGTTAACAAGAACGCCATACCTAAGGATATCCGTAAAAAGCTCGGCTTAAACTAACATACAGACAACTGCAGGACTGACCGGAAACATAACATTGCAGACAGACAACCCAAGGTTGCTGTATAAAAGACATAAAGGCCTTCGAACGTCAGCAAAAAGCTGCATGAGACGGGCACCAAAAACCGGCAGGACAAACAAAAGCAGTTACAATGTAGCTTAAGAACAAAAGCGGTGATTTCTGAACTTTTCTGTCAGAAATCACCGTTTTCTTGTTTTTTATTTGTAACTTTACACGCCATTTTATACAAATTGACAATGGCAACCGGGAAAGAGAAATAAAAAACAATATAAATGCACTTCAAATGGAACTACGAATCACCAACATCAGAACAGAAAAAGGCAGCTGAAGAGCTGGGAGCAAAACTGGGCATAAGCCCCGTTATGGCCGGAATACTAATACGGCGAAACATTACCACCGAATCTGCTGCTAAACGTTTCTTCCGTCCTCAGCTCAACGACCTGATAAATCCGTTCCTTATGAAGGATATGGACGTGGCCGTTGACAGACTGAACGATGCCATGGGACGAAAAGAGCGCATTATGGTGTATGGTGACTACGATGTTGACGGATGCACTGCCGTCGCACTCGTGTATAAATTCTTACAGCAATTCTACTCTAACATAGATTACTACATACCCGACCGCTACGATGAAGGATATGGAGTGAGCTATAAGGGTATTGACTATGCCCATGAAACTGGCGTCAAACTGATAATAATCCTCGATTGCGGCATAAAGGCCATAAGCGAAATAGAATATGCCAAGAGCCTTGGCATCGACTTCATTATATGTGACCATCACGTGCCCGACGAGATTATGCCTCCGGCTGTAGCAATACTTAACCCCAAACGCCCTGACGACTCTTACCCGTTCAAGCACTTGTGCGGATGCGGTGTAGGCTTCAAGTTTATGCAGGCTTTCGCCAAGAACAACGGCATACCATTCTCACGTTTAGTGCCCCTGCTCGACTTTTGCGCAGTAAGTATAGCTGCAGACATTGTGCCCGTAGTGGAAGAAAACAGAATATTGGCATACCACGGTCTTAAACAGCTCAACCAGAATCCGAACATCGGACTAAAAGCCATCATTGATATCTGCGGACTGAACGGACGCACGATAACAATGAGCGACATAGTGTTCAAAATCGGACCACGCATCAACGCATCAGGACGCATGGAGAACGGACGCGAGAGCGTGGACCTGCTTGTTGAAAAAGACCTTGGCAGCGCACTTAAAGAGGCAAAGCATATAAACGAATACAACGAGCAGCGCAAGGACATTGACAAGCAAATGACAGAAGAGGCCAACCAGATTGTGGCAAAAATAGAGAGTCAGAACAGACGCTCAAGCATTGTGCTGTATGACGAAAACTGGAAGAAAGGCATAATTGGCATAGTGGCATCAAGGCTGACAGAAATCTATTTTCGTCCAACAATAGTAATGACACGTGAAGACGACCTGGCCACAGGTTCGGCAAGGAGCGTTACGGGCTTCGACGTTTATTCTGCCATAAAAAGCTGCCGCGACCTGCTGATAAACTTTGGCGGGCACACTTACGCTGCCGGTCTGACATTGAAATGGAAAGATGTGCCAGAATTCATGAAACGTTTTCAGAAATATGTTGACGAGCACATACAACCCGAACAGACAGAAGCCATACTCAACATTGACGCCGTAATCGACTTCAAAGATATAACGCGCAAGCTGCATTCTGAAATCAAGAAGCTAAGTCCGTTTGGTCCACAAAATCCCAAACCCCTGTTCTGCACTACAGACGTTTACGACTTTGGCACAAGCAAGGTGGTAGGAAGAGAACAGGAACACATAAAACTCGAACTTGTAGACTCAAAATCAAACAACGTGATGAACGGCATTGCTTTCGGGCAAAGCGGATCGGCACGATATATAAAATCAAAACGCAGCTTTGACATTGCATACACCATTGAAGACAATGTTTTTAAACACAATGGTATCCAGCTGCAAATAGAGGACATACGTCCTGCAGAAGACGAAGAAGAAACAAACTAACAATACTTTTATCTGTCCACGGAAACGCTTGCATATTTCGTGGACAGACAAAATAAATCATATACACAAACAATGGTGACGGCTGACGACAAATACAGAAAGATACTTCGCGACAACTGGGGGTATGACGACTTTAGGGGCATTCAGCGAGAGATTATCGACAGTATCTGCGCCGGACGTGACACACTTGGCCTGATGCCGACGGGCGGAGGCAAATCAATTACTTTTCAGGTGCCGGCTCTCTCCATGAAAGGGGTATGCATCGTCATCACGCCCTTGATTGCGCTGATGAAAGACCAGGTAGTAAACCTTAGGCACAAAGGCATCAAGGCGGCAGCTGTTTATTCGGGCATGATGCATGCCGATATTATAACTACACTTGAAAATGCCATATTCGGTGGAGTAAAAATTCTGTATGTATCACCTGAACGCCTGTCTTCTGAACTATTCCAGAAGAAGATGAGCCATATGAACGTAAGCTTCATAACAGTTGACGAAGCCCACTGCATAAGTCAGTGGGGCTATGACTTCAGGCCGTCTTACCTCAAGATATCAGACATAAGAAAACTAAAGCCAGACGCACCAATACTGGCCCTGACAGCAACAGCAACACCAAAGGTTGTAAACGACATTCAAGACAAACTCGGCTTCAAAGAAAAGAATGTGTTCAAGATGAGTTTTGAACGCAAAAACCTTGCATATATCGTAAGAAAGGCCGATGACAAGTTTGAAGAGATGCTCCACATTCTCAATAGTGTAAGCGGCTCAGCCATTGTTTACGTAAGAAGCCGTAAACGTTCAAAAGAAATTGCAGCCGAGCTATGCAAACGCAAGATAAGCGCAACCTACTATAATGCCGGACTGGAAAGTGCCGCAAGAGACGAACGCCAGAAGGAATGGCATGAGGGCAAGGCACGCGTTATGGTTGCCACAAATGCCTTCGGAATGGGCATCGACAAACCTGACGTAAGACTCGTTATACATCACGACTGCCCTGATTCTCCAGAAGCATATTTTCAGGAAGCAGGAAGAGCCGGACGCGACGGAAAGAAAGCCTATGCCGTACTGCTTTATAACGGCAGCGACAAAGGCAAACTGAGAAGAAGAATAGAAGAGACTTTCCCTGACAAAGACTATATACGCCTTGTGTATGAACATCTTGCCTACTTTTATCAAATAGGCATGGGGAGCGGACAAGGATGCAGATTCGAATTCAACATCGACCGCTTCTGTGTTGCCTTTAAGCATTTTCCCATCCAAGCCGGATCGGCACTAAAGATTCTTTCCAGAGCCGGATATATCGACTATGACGAAGAATCAGACAATAAGGCTCAGATAAGAATGCTTTTAGGCCGCAACGAACTGAATATGCTCGACAGCCTCAACGAAAGGGAGAATGCTGTGATAACGGCACTGCTAAGGTGCTACGGAGGATTATTTTCCGACTTCTGCTACATTGACGAAAGTCTTGTGGCACAGCAAGCCGGACTAACCGTGCCTGAAACATACATGATTCTGAAAGACATGACTGCACGCCGTATTCTTCATTTCATACCAAGGAAAAAAATTCCACACATAACGTACACTCAGCGACGCGAAGAAATGGAGCGTCTGGTGCTGAGCAAGGAAATATACGACAACCGTAAGAAAGAATACATGGAGCGCATCGAAGCCATGATAAATTATGCTACAAATGACGACATATGCCGCAGCCGGCAGCTGCTAAGGTATTTCGGCGAAGAGCGCTCTACTGACTGTAACCAATGCGATGTCTGTATTGCACACAAAAAGCACCGCGAAAACAAAAACGAACAGAAAAGAGCCGAGGAACTTATTACAGAACTCCTCAGCGACAAAAAACCACACTGCATCACAGAGATAAAAAGCATTAACTTCAACAGAGATGCAATAGAATATGCTGTTGAATACATGCTAAACGAAGAAAAAATATATCTCTCAGACGGAATGGTAGTGCTCAGAAAAGGATAACAGGCAGTATGCTACAAGCTGAATATCAGACACATCCGAGCATCTATCCTGATACAACAATACAAACTCTTACATAATAAAACAGACGCGGAACATCACTGCCCCACGCCTGTATAATTATCAGCATGTCAAATATATAATCAATTATTTTCAGGACGCAGCTTGCGGACAGTCATACCAGCCTGCCACATCTCGCTCTCACGCATCTGCCGCAGTTCCTCATTAAGCTTTTCACGATAATCAGGCTTAGAGTTGCTGTCGATTGAAATCTGTGCCTCGTTACCCGACTTTACAGAAAGATAAAGCCACTCCATCACCGGCTTAATAGCATCACGGAAACGTGGAGCCCAGTCAAGAGCACCGCGCTGGGCCGTTGTAGAACAGTTGGCATACATCCAGTCCATGCCTTTCTCGCCGAAAAGCGGAGCAAGACTCTGGGTAAGCTCCTCAACAGTCTCATTAAACGCCTCCGAGGGAGAATGTCCATGCTCACGTAGCACCTGATACTGAGCCTCAAAAAGTCCTTCAATAGCACCCATCAACGAGCCACGCTCACCGGTAAGATCGCTTGTAGCCTCACGCTCAAACGTAGTTTTAAAGAGATATCCAGCCCCGATACCTATACCGAATGCTATTGTACGCTCTTCAGCCTTACCGGTAGCATCCTGATAAACGGCATAAGAACAGTTTAGCCCACGCCCTTCACGAAACATTGTACGGAGCGATGTGCCCGAACCCTTTGGGGCAACCATAATAACGTCAACATCACCTGGAGGAACTACACCCGTGCGGTCGCTCCAGTTTATGGCAAATCCATGAGAATAGTAAAGTGCCTTTCCTTTTGTCAGATAAGGTTTAACCTTAGGCCACACCGATATCTGACCGGCGTCAGACAGCAGCATACATATTATCGTACCCTTTGCAGCAGCCTCTTCAATTGAAAACAATGTCTTTCCGGGCACCCATCCGTCGGCAACAGCCTTATCATAAGTTTTGCCTTCACGCTGACCTACAATAACATTAAAGCCATTGTCACGCAAATTGCATGCCTGCCCAGGTCCCTGAATTCCATAACCTAATACAGCTATCGTTTCGTTCTGTAGAACTTCACGTGCCTTCTCTAAAGAAAATTCTTTACTGGTGACCACTGTTTCTATCACGCCACCAAAATTCATTTCTGCCATAATAAAAATGTTTGTTTAAGCAGCCCCGTATCCGAGGCTGCAGATTAGACGTTACATATTTCTTACTTTCACATAAAGACAGCAGTAAGCACCTGCCGTTAAAGCAAAATAGTGCTTGAACTGTTAATCTTTAACAAATTCGATCTTACATCTACAGACTTCAGTTTCTTCTGAAGACTCAGGCGGCACTCTTGTTATGCGTACGCAGAACACATCATCAGAAACATCTTCCCTGTAATAGTTCAACGTATCCCCATAATAGCTTTCGGCCACATAAGCAATGTCGAAACGCTTTATCCTATATTCACGATACGTATCAAGCGCAAATAAATCGAGCACATGCTCAATATACTTTACGCTGTTAATATGACCGTTTACGTCAACGTCGCTGTAATGAGTTGGCACAGAGGCCACAAGCCTGGCGTCTTTACCCATCCTGACACGCGACAATGCACCAATAGGACAAGCCTTGTCTGTTTCTATATAATTGAGTATCTCACCGTCACGTATATCCATGATGTTCTGCGGCTGACGAGAGTCAGTGTCTATCAGGGCCCAAATACTGCGGCCATAGCCATAAACCAGATTTTCGTCTTCTGCATCAACTACACGAAAATTACGATTGGTAAAAAATTTCATCACTCCTTCGACCCATGTTTCAACATAAAACTTGGCATATTGCGGCGGCATCTTTTTCATCTCGATAGCCAGACGCGACAACACCCATGTCTTATGCAAAGGGTTAAGGTATGTCATGCCAAAACCACGATGGGCTGCATGAAAATCTGCGGCATTAAGCATGTGATTACCAAGATGTCCCATAAAGAGACGTTTTGAGAAATCACAATGAAACGGTTCTGCCAAAAACTCGTATTTTCCTACTTTGTCTAACATTTTTTATTCCTATTTTTTTCCTGTAATTCTAAAAATTCACTGACCTGCTCCACTTTACTGCGGGTTATGGCAATACGCCCGCTGCGGGTATACTGCAACAAGCATTTAAACCTGTCGAGAGCGTAATAGAGTCCTGTAATATCTTCCGTCATTCCGCTCAGCATTACGCAGCAGAACGTAGGGTTTACATCAATAATGCGGGCGTCAGCCTTTCTGATTACACGCGATATTTCGGGATTAGCAAGAACTTCGCCCGTTGAAAGTTTATAAAGCCCCACCTCACGTATAAAAAGGTCATCGTCCGTGTAATAATCAGCCTTTATCACATCTATTTTCTTCTCGATATGCTTTGTTATTGTTTTTATCAGGTCTTCGTCGCTCCATGCCGTTATGGTGTACTTGTGAACACCCTCGATGCTTGAGGCTGACACATTCAGACTTTCGATATTAACCTGACGCCGCGTAAACACGGCTGTTATCTGGTTAAGTATACCGGCAATGTTTTCTGAATAGACCAACATTGTATATAATTTTCTGTCTTTTGTTTCCATACCCGCCATTATCTGTTTACTTCAAGCAACATCTCGTTGACCGAACATCCCGGAGGAACCATCGGCATTACATTATCTTCCTCCTTAACAGCACACTCCAACACAAACGGCCCTTCTGTTGACAACATTTTATGAACTGCATTCTTCAACAATTCTCTTTCAGACACAAAAATATATGGTATGTGATACCCGTCACATATTCCGCCGTAACATGGATTTGTCATCCTTGTAAACGCCTGACGGCTGTCGAAAAACAAATCCTGCCACTGACGCACATTGCCCAAATAGTTATTGTTCATCAGAATCACCTTAACCGGAATACGATGTTCCATTATCGTACCGAGTTCGTGTATGCTCATCTGAAAACTTCCGTCGCCGGTAAACATACAAATCTGACGATCAGGCACGGCATAGGCAGCTCCTATAGCAGCCGGAAGTCCGTAGCCCATGGTTCCCAAGCCGCCGCTGCTCACTACGGAGCGTTTCTTGTTATATCTGAAGTAACGGCACGAAAACATCTGATTCTGTCCTACATCGTTAACGAGAACGGCATCGCCTCCTGTTGCATCAGCCACAGCCTTAACCACTTCACCCATAAGAAGCGGACCTGACGACGGGCAAGTTGCAGGCCTGATAACCTTCTCGTATTCCTCTTCATACAACGGTCTGAAACTCTCACACCATTCTTTGTGTGAATTAGGCCTTAACAGCTTTGTAATTGCCGGCAACGACTCCTTACAGTCAGCTACAACGGCAACGTCGGTCTTAACGTTTTTGTCAATCTCAGCCCCGTCAATATCGAGCTGTATTATTTTTGCCTGTTTGGCATAAGTGGCAGGATTACAGATAACACGATCGCTGAAACGCATGCCTATGGCTATCAGCACGTCACACTCCTGCTCTTTCATGTTTGGTGCATAGTTGCCGTGCATGCCTAGCATCCCCATATTAAGCGGATGGCCGGTTGGAAGAGCCGAAAGTCCAAGCATGGTGCGGGCGGCCGGTATGCCGGCCTTCTCGATAAAGTCGACAAGCTCTTGCTGTGCATTGCCAAGCTCCACACCGTGTCCTACAAGTGCCAACGGCTTTTTTGCGTTATTAATAAGCTCTGCAGCACGGCTTACGGCCTCTGCGTCTACAGTGGGATAAGGCACATAGCCACGTACAAAGTCTACACGACACGGCTCATACTCTGTGAGAGACACCTGGGCATTCTTTGGAAAATCTAGCACTACAGGACCAGGACGGCCTGAGCGTGCAATATAAAAGGCACGGCTTACGGACCATGCCACATCCTCTGCACGGCGTATCTGATAACTCCACTTGCTTATAGGCTGCGACACGCCAACAAGGTCGACTTCCTGAAAAGAGTCAGTGCCAAGCACATCTACGCCCACCTGTCCGGCAATAACGACTATCGGTGTTGAGTCCATCATTGCATCTGCAATGCCTGTAAGCGTATTTGTTGCTCCCGGACCACTTGTTACGATACATACTCCTACGTCGCCGCTGGCACGTGAGTATCCTTCTGCCGCATGGGCAGCCGACTGTTCATGCCTGACGAGTATATGCTCAAAAGCCTTTTTGTCACCGCGTGTATAATCATAAAGGGCATCGAAAACCGGCAGAATAGATCCGCCAGGATAACCGAAAATGGTTTTCACGTTTTCTTCTTTCAGAGCCCTCATCAGAGCCTCTGCTCCTGTTATCATTTCCTTTGCCATACTCTCTCAATATTTTTTGTTGTGTCAAGTAACAAGTAACATAACCGACGCCATACGCACAAAGCCGTGCGCACAAAGCAATATACGTCAACAGTGCCATGCAGGGCATTACACCAACGCACGACAGGCGCAGGCACCGATTATGAAACACACTTCACAAAAACTTATACTAACCTATAATCCTCACTCCGCCTTTATCTGCCGAACTTACGCTCTGAGCATAAGCTCTCAGGGCCTTGCTTACTACACGCTTTCGGGTCAGCTTGCGCTGTGGCCTCAAGTCAAGCTCTTCAGCCGTCAGCCTGACATTTATTGAGCGGTTGGGAATGTCTATGTCTATGATGTCACCATCAATTATCTTTCCGATGTTGCCTCCGGCAGCGGCTTCCGGCGAGATATGCCCTATGCTTAGTCCTGAAGTTCCGCCGCTGAAGCGTCCGTCTGTAATCAAGGCACACTCCGTTCCGAGATGCATACTCTTAATATAAGACGTTGGATAAAGCATCTCCTGCATGCCGGGACCTCCCTTAGGGCCTTCGTGCGTGATAACCACACAGTCGCCACTCTTGACCTTACCGCCGAGAATAGCCTCACAGGCATCTTCCTGCGAATCAAATACCTTTGCCGGTCCGCTAAACTTCCATATTGAAGGGTCTACGCCTGCCGTCTTGACAACACAGCCGTCTTGCGCGATGTTGCCAAACAAGACTGCCAATCCTCCGTCTTTTGTATAGGCATGCTCTATGTCGCGTATGCAACCTACCGAGCGGTCGGTGTCGAGCGTATCCCACTGCTCTTCCTGCGAGCCCATGACGGTAGAAAACTTTCTGCCAGGCGCACTGCGGTATATGCGTTCCGCATCACCATCAATGCCATTGCCCGTTATGTCATATTTTCTAAGTTGTTCACCCAGCGTTTTTCCGTCAACACGCATCACGCCTTCATTGATCAGTCCGCCCTTGGCCAGTTCATTTATTATTCCGAATATTCCGCCAGCCCGGTTACATTCTTGCAGGCTATACTTCTGCGTATTTGGAGCCAGCTTACACAGACAAGGCACCCTGCGGCTAAGCTCATCTATGTCAGACATGGTAAAATCAGCCCCAGCCTCTTGAGCAACAGCCAAAAGATGCAGCACCGTATTGGTGCTTCCTCCCATGGCTATGTCGAGTGTCATGGCATTCAGAAAGGCTTCACGCGTAGCAATATAGCGCGGCAGGACACTCTCGTCTCCTTCTTCATAATACCTTATGGCATTTGCCACAATCTGGCGCGCGGCATCCTTAAACAGCTGTATGCGGTTCTTGTGCGTGGCCAGAATTGTACCATTGCCAGGAAGCGAAAGGCCTATGGCCTCTGTGAGCGAATTCATAGAGTTTGCCGTGAACATACCCGAGCAGCATCCACAGCCAGGACAGGCACAACTCTCTATCTGGCGCATTTCGTCATCGCTGACACTCGGGTCGGCTCCTTTAACCATGGCCGTTATCAGATCGGCATTCTCGCCGTTCCATCGTCCAGCCTCCATAGGTCCGCCGCTGCAGAATACGGCCGGTATGTTTAATCGCATGGCTGCCATAAGCATGCCGGGCGTAACTTTATCACAATTTGAGATACATATCATTGCGTCTGCCTTATGGGCATTAACCATATATTCAACAGAGTCGGCAATGATATCGCGCGACGGCAGCGAATATAGCATTCCGTCGTGTCCCATTGCTATACCGTCATCAATCGCTATCGTGTTGAATTCTGCGGCATAACATCCCATACTTTCAATCTCAGCCTTTACGATCTGGCCGATTTCATGTAAATGTGTATGTCCCGGGACAAACTGCGTAAATGAGTTGACGATGGCAATGATGGGCTTTCCAAACTGCTCATGCTTCATGCCTGCAGCAACCCACAGGGCTCGCGCCCCTGCCATACGTCGTCCTTCTGTACAAACCGCACTTCTCAACTTGTGTTTCATATTCTCTCAATTTTTTCACTTGTACGTATGTGCAAAGTTATACTTTTTTCTCACAAACAGCAACAAATATACTAAATAATTAAGCCATAAAATAAATTTTATCGGAAAACAAGTATAAAATGTGATAAATTGAAAGATTTTATTGCACATATGTATCTTAAATGTGCAATTTCAAGATGTTACAATTATCCCATTTATACAAAACACTTGTCATGATTATCGACAATATAATAAAATTATGTCACACAACAAAGTATAAAAATATTCGACATAAAAGCGAAAAAATCGAACAGGAATACATCAACGGCATCAATTATTTATTGCCACACAAATATACATGTGGGCAATCATAACGGACTATAATATTTCTCTCTCTGATCCGGAATAACAAAACCGGATAAGGCTAAATAACATCAATATTGCCACAAAACACGACAAGCGGCAAAGACATGGAAAACTGGACTAACTTTATGGCAGATATTGAACAGATATGGCATGACAACTAAAAGATAAAAATCTGCGTCAACAACAAGACACAAAATCGCAAACAGATTCAACGCCAAAAATCTGTAATATTTCCTCGCAAATAAATTACAAATTAACATATTATACAGAAAATACAATCAATACAGAAAGAACCTGCACTATGTTTTGTTTCGAAATGAAAGTGGATTGTTTTTGATGTGAAAACCACCCACTTTTGCATCAAAAGTGACTGAGTTACGACTGCAAAACCATTCATTAATTTCATGGAAACAAGCTTTATCCATGCAATATAATTATACAAAAAAATCTCCGCCCTATTTGGGACGGAGATTTTTTTATGATTTACTATGTAAAATTACTTAGTATTGTCGTTGAATGTAGCTACGCGGTTGAATTCTACCTGCTCGAACAGCTTGTCTGTAGCGCCACAACCTACTGTTGTAAGACGGTCAGCAGAAATCTTGTACTTGTTAACCAAGATCTTCTTAACGGCTGCCGCACGCTCTTCTGACAGCTGCTGGTTGCGCTCTGCAGAGCCTTCAGGAGAAGCATATCCCTTAATTTCAACCTTTGCATCAGGATGATTCTTCATGTACTGTGCAATAAGCTCAATCGGAGCATACTGAGCAGGATCTACGACAGACTTGCCCTGACGGAACAATACTGTAGGCTGCAGGTTGGTTGCTGTTGCAGGCTTCTCATACTTAGGTCTTCTGTTGCACTCATCAAGAGCCTTCTGCAGATCTGCAATCTGACGGTCTTTAGCAGCAAGCTGTGCATCCTTACCGTTCAAATCGCTGCGCAGGTCGTTGATTTTAGCATTCAGGCCGTCAATCTCTGACTGGTCACGCAGTTCGGCAATTGTGAAGTTGTGTGTGCCGTTAGAATTCTTGAACTTGTAGTTGAAACCAACATTAAGCTGGAAGCCTGAGTTGTTTACATTATACTTAATAGCGTGTGTTCCGCCATTATAGCCTCCAAGTGTCCAGATCATAGCAGGCTCGATGTAGAACTGCCATGCCTTAGCCTTGCCAAGATTAAATGTAAAGTCAATGGCTGCCTTAGATGTAAGAGCGTCGTCGTTATACACTTCAGACGGATGACCAAACACGTGTCCCCATCCTAAACCGCCGAGAACAGAAACTTCAAACAAACGCGGCTCACCAGGATATCCGCCAAACCAGTTGCTCAGGTTAACAGTTCCGAGCAAAGATGTATTCATCGAACGCACAAATGTTCCGATTGACTCGCCCGGCTTGTTAGACAAATAAACATTGCTTTCTGCAGCAAGACCAAATACCGGAGTGAAATTACGGCCGATACGCAATCCGAGATTAGGATTCAGATCCTTAAGCCATGCATGACCGGTAGTTTTGGTCGCAAAACCGCCATTGACTCCAATATAAAAATTATCGAAAGTCTTGCTTTCAGTTACTGTCTGAGCTGAAACAGATGCAGTTGCCAATGCAGCAACAAACATAAATAATAACTTCTTCATTTTCTTAAAATTTAAATTATAAACAATTTATCCTCATTTCCGCAACTCTTTTATCCTCTCATGACACGACAGTTTTTTTGCGATTT
>ERZ780108.159-NODE-159-length-19540-cov-9.12774_pt1 | contig 19540 bp, 9 predicted proteins | sample MGYA00511369_ERZ780108 | MGnify/ENA primary metagenome ERZ780108 (study PRJEB29588, sample SAMEA2159553) | human gut metagenome | biome: human gut; feature: human-associated habitat; material: faeces | place: Denmark | collected 2008/2010 ...
TTGAAGGACTATTTGATTAAATTTTTAACTCGTCCATTTTTATTGGACACTAATGAATTCTTGTTTTGTATAATAACCGTCACGGGCAGCTAACCCTGGAAAGGTTTCACACTCCAAACGAAAAGCGGCATAAGTCTTATTCCAGTCATGATTGAAAAACTGCTTAAAACCATTGTCATTCAAGTGGACATGCAAGACATTCATCTTATAATAAGCCATTACTTGAGTCAAACCGCGCAAATAGTCCATCGGAATATATTTCCGACCACAATCAAGCATGAATCCACGCATTGCATAATCGGGGAAATCGCGTATAAATCCCTTAGGCAATTTTCCATTTTCATCTTGTTCGCTCATTTGTAGCAGCGTCCTCGTTGCCCAATAAGCTCCTACGGCTTTTGGCGCTGAAATTTTCACACAACGATCCACTTCTATTTCATACCCTTCTCCTCCCAACTTTTCGTCATTCTTCAAAGTCAGAAAGAAATCGCCTGTTTCAGCTTTTCCACGAACCACTTCAGGCATAATGCCGAACAGGGTTTGGTAATCTGCGGCAAAAGCCTCAGCAACCGTCTGCAAAACAAGGTCATCATAAACGACACGTAACGACGTATCAGGAACAAAAAATCCCCTTCCGCCTTTCCACTCCTTCAGCTCAGGAATAACAAACGGCTTCCCGTTTTGAGCCCACACTCCACCCATTGCACACAGCAACAAACATAACAAAGCACTGATTCTCTTCATAATCGACACGGTTAATGTAATTTATAAACACACAGGAATAAGAAAAAGGGGCCGAAACCAACTGAACGCTTCGGCCCCATGAAATTATCAATTGAATATACCTACTGACAAATCTACTGAATCTGGTTACTTCACCAAATCTCTATTCAAATTCGGATTCTTTTCGACTTCCGTATCCGGATAAGGAATATAGATACTATTGTCTCCCGCCCAAGTCGACTTGACTACAGTGACACTTTCTTTTGCCTTAAAGCCGGGAGCTACTTCTATTTCCGGATTAGCAACGCGATAATCAAAGTTCTTTTTCAGTTCGTTCATGCGGAACTCATCAGAACGACGTGTAACCATAGCAACCCAATAGCCTGCCACTTCCCAACCGTGTTCCATGTAACAAGCCTCAGCCAACTGACTGGCGTTCATGTCGTCTATCTTCACCACACTGCCATCACTCAATGCAACACTTTCATAATCTGTAACCGCACGCTGACGAACCCGTTTCAGACATTGCTTGGCCAGATTAAGATCGGATTCACCCGCACGAGCCGCACTTTCTGCATACCACAGCAACACTTCCGAATAACGGATAACACGATGCCGGTGACCATTGCACATGCCTGTATAATTGGGTTGAGTATAGTCATAAGGTTGGGCCAACTCTGCACCACCTGCATCACAATTCGTTGTAAAGATTGTAAACATCGGATGATATTCTGATACAACCGGCTTTCCGTCATTGTCCAATTCCCACCAATCCACAGCTTTTGTTATTCTATAATTTGCATCCTGGAAGGTTATTTTAGGAGCATACACTGCATTTTTGCGCGGACCTTCCGGAAAACGTTTCCAAAAAGCAATTTCTCCCCAGGAGTCGCCCCAACCAGCATCTCCCAGACTCTCAAAACGGTTGCAGGAAGACAACTGCGAGTCGGTTGCCCAGTCCACTACCGGTGAATAGTCAATGCCCAACACGGTTTCCTTGTTGTAATTATGTCCCATAGAATAAACATGACTCCATTCACTATCCAGATAGAAGCCGTACTGTGCCTCCTTATCAATCACTTCCTTGGCCTTGGCTGCAGCCAAAGCGTAATATTCGGCCCCCTTGTTCAAGGGATAACCGGCCATGGACATGTAGACAGCCGAAAGAGTAGCCTGCACAGCCTGTTTGGTCACATAAGCATCTACCCCGTCATGATTGCGCGGAGCCGTTGAATAGCTGGTGGGTAGCATACCCTCAGCCGCCTTCAAGTCATCAACAATCAGCTTATAGACATCTTCCACAGAAGACAATTGGATGTCATTGCTCAATTCATCAGCCGTTTTCACCAAAGGAAGAGGACCGAAAATACGAACCATATAATAATATGCATACGCTCTCCAGAAATGAGCCTGTCCCAAAGCAATATTAACTTCTGTCTCGCTCACCGGTGTATCGCCGGCATTATTCAATATAAGGTTGGCAGCCTTGATTACCGTGTAATGTTTAGACCATGCATCCTGTACACCCTTATTGTTGTTATTGGCACTGAATCCGTCCAATTCGGCCACAGCCTGCTTATTGGAACCCGAGTTGGCCGTCATGTCGTCCCCCTGCCATTGCGGGTACATCATGTTGGTATATGTTTGGGTGCCATTTACTTTAGCATAAAGAGAATAGACACTAGCATCCAAAGCATCCTGCGACACAAAGAAATTGGAAGGCGTCAGTTGCCCCTTGGGATCTTCCGTCAGGAAGTCACTGCACGAAGTACTTACCAGGGTAGTTGCCACAAGACAACTCAAAATTATTTTAGTTTTCATATTTGATTCAAGAATTTAGAAAGTTATCATTAGAAATTCATGCGTACACCTACCGTAATCGTACGCGGGTTGGGGTAAGCACCCATATCCATACCATTGTCCACATCGACACTGTTGGCACTAAACGATGCGCCAGCCGGATCAATGCCCTTATACCCCGTAATGGTGAAGAGGTTCTGGGCTGAAAGCGAGAAACGGATATCTGCAAACTTTGTCACTTTACGAGGCAGTGTATAAGCAACACTGATATTCTCGCAGCGCAGATAGTCTGCATTCTCAAGCCATTTGCTCGAATTGCCGTAATTACTGTTCGTCACACCCGGAGTCGGCATCGTCTTGCCTACATTTACAAAATAGTCTTTTGCCGTAACAAACATGGAAGCACCCACCATCGAATTCATGGCAAAATCAACCAGATTGAGGCGTTGAGCTCCAAAGGCTGCGTTGAAGAACACATTAAAGTCCCAATTCTTGTAAGTGATGGTATTGTTCCATCCTAAAGTGAAGTCCGGATTGGAACAGCCCAGAACCATTTTGTCATCGCCGGACGGGTTGGTTGTCACTTGTCCATCTTTGGTATAATAAGAGTCCACAAAATCGCCGTTGTCATTCTTTACCAAACCAGCCCACTTATAACCATAAAATGTACCGATTGCCTCACCTTCCTTAATGATTGTAGCGGGATCTACCGTTCCAGGAGAAGGACTGGCGCCATAGATAACCGGCTCTTCAGCAGTCAGTTTTGTCACCTTGTTCTTCAAATAGCTGCCATTGATGCTGCTGGTCCACTGCAGATTGTCATTCTGGATAATGCGCCCTGTAATGGTGAGATCCACACCCTTATTGCTCACTTCACCGGCATTTACCCAGTAAGTTGTTCCACCAACATAGTTTGGAGCAGTACGTTTCAAGAGGGCATCCGAAGTACGTTTGTCAAAATAGTCAACGCTCAAAGTCAAACGGTTGCTGAAGAATCCCAGGTCAATGCCCAAATCAAACTGCTTCACTTTCTCCCAAGTCAAATCCGGCGTAGCCAGTCCGTTAGCCCAATAGCCGGTGTATGTGGTCCCTGTACCGAAATTGAAGGCCGTACTGGTCATCAGTCCCAAAGTTGAATACGGATCTATATCCTGATTACCGATAATACCATAACTTGCACGGATTTTCAAGTCACTCACAGCCTTGACATCTTTCATGAAGTCTTCCTTCGTAACAGTCCATGCAGCCGCAATAGAAGGGAAATAGCCCCACTTCTGATTGGTGAAACGTGAACTTCCGTCAGCACGGAACGTTCCGGTCAACATATACTTGTCGGCATAGTTGTACATGACACGCGCTACCCCCGAAAGCAAATTCCAATTGCTATAGCTGTTCCCGGCGTCACGAGTCTTGGCATTCTTGACATCCCAATAGCCCACCTGCTCGGCAGAAAGATTCTTGCCGGTAATCTCCATATACCGAGTTTCCGACTTAGTAGCCTCCCATACAGCTGTAGCCGTCAACGAATGCTTGTTCCAATTCCCCGTATAGGTAAAGTTGTTGGTCGACTGCAGTACCATATTGTATGTATCAGTGTTCCCCATGCCGTTCTGGGTCTGTACCCGGGTGGACGAGAATGTGTATCCTTTCCAGTCTGAATAATCAATTCCATTGGTTGTGGTAAAAGTGAGCCCCTTCAGGATATTGAACTTCAAGTCTACATGGCCACTGACCACACTACGTTTGCGGTCATTCTGATTTTCATGAAGAATGCCATAAGGATTGTTCTGGATATTGTTATAGGGGTCTGTATTATAGTCACCATTATCGTTGTACATTTCCATTGTAGGCGAATAATTCAATCCCACCCATATCGGATTTTCCTGACTTTGATTGAATCCGGCCCCCGAACCATTACTCTGAGACAGGTTGACATCGGCCGTCAACTCCAGCCATTTATACAGTTTGGAATGTACATTGGCCTTTACCGAATAACGGGTAAAATCAGTATCCGTAATGACACCTTTGGTATTCATATAGTTGCCGGACACATAAAATTGAGTGTCTTCATTACCTTTCGAAATGGCAACTTTATAATTTTGGGTCACGCCTGTACGCAGCAATACATCCATCCAGTCTATACCCGGATTCGTACCGTCCAAATAGCCTGTCATAGTACTGCCATCCACTCCTTTGTAATCAATCAGAGCCTGGGCATATTCTTTCGTTCCCATCACTTCCGGAATATGGTAAGCATTGGAGAATCCAACCGAAGCGTCAAACACAACCTGAGTCTGTCCCGCTTTACCAGTTTTGGTGGTAACCAGCACCACACCGTTTGCACCACGCGAACCATAAATGGCAGTCGAAGAGGCGTCCTTCAGAATCTGCATGCTCTGGATGTCTTCAGGGCTGATGCCATCCAAACCGCTCTCACGCACAATACCATCTACCACATAAAGCGGATCGTTCGACTTATTGATGGAGCTGGCACCACGTACACGAATCTTCAGGTCACCGCCCGGCACACCACTCGAGGTAACGGAAATACCGGAAACACGTCCTTGCAACGCATCTTCGATACGGGTAACCGGCTGGTCTTTGAACTGCTTGTTGTCCATAACGGCCACTGAACCGGCCAAATCGGCCTTACGGACAGTACCATAACCGATAACCACCACCTCATCCAACGCCTCACTGTCCTCACGCAAAGTAACGGTAAGGCTCTTCTGCCCGTTGACAGGGACCTCTACCGTTTTATATCCGATATAAGAACATACCAATACTGCATTGGGGCCGACATTCAGCTTAAAACGTCCGTCCAAATCTGTAATCGAACCGTTCTGAACATTACCTTTCTCCACTACATTAACGCCGATAAGCGGTTCTCCGTTAGCGTCCTTCACGATACCTGTCACTTGCCCGGTCTGCTGATTGACTGCATACTCATACGAAGAAAGTGCAGGAACAGCCAAGACAGGTCCTCCAGCACAAAGCAATCCCATTGCCAATGGCATCATCCGAAGAATTTTTCTTTTTCCTTTTTTCATAAAGTAAAATATTAAGTTTAACAATTTGTTTTAATTCCATTCCCATAGTTTGACATTCACTCCAAGGTTCATTGGTAACCCTTCGGTTGAATGCGTCGCAAAAATAAGAAAGAGGCAACCCAAATTCCTTTAAAAAAATGCTATTTCTTTTTCAAAAACGACTAAAAACAGCGTTTCTGACTATTTACAAAAGAATTTTTATCTGTTTTTTTAAGCGTACAGCAGCTCGATTACCTAAAAAATCAATAAATACCTCTTTAAAAACATATCCATCCATGAGCCGATTTCAGAAATGAGACACTATCTTTGTTGCCAAATATAACAATGAAGCTGTTTCAAAAACGGAAAAGGAGTTTCGTTCTGTCATACCGGGCGAAACGAAGCGGAATCAGAGCATTTCATGCACGTTGTTTGAGATTCCTTGATGCTCCTCTTCCCTTCCCTTATTATCAGGGGAGCGCAACGCTCAAGATGACAGAATGTTACTTGTCTATTTTGAACCTCTGCCGAAACAGCCCAATATAAAAAATGAAGAGAATGGAAATGGCGAGACAACTGCTTCCCTTATTGGCATTCCTGATATTACACCTAATGCCTTCCAATGCCTATGGGAAGCATTACCTATACAAACAAATTCTTCTGAATACAGGACTTCCAACGACCCTCAACTGCATATCATCGGATACCAAGGGGTTTGTCTGGACTGGAACCAAATTCGGTTTGGGACGTTTCGACGGACACGAACAAAAAAGATATCTGCATCAGCCGGGCGACTCCACCTCTCTCCCCGGAAATTACATTTATCAAATTCTGGAAGACTCGGCCCATCATCTTTGGATACTGACCGACATGGGAGTCGCACGATACAATTATCGAAACAACCAGTTTATCTCCCTCAAGAACAGGGATGGAAAACCCTGCATAGCCTATTCCATCTGCCAATGGAATCATCTGTTATTGCTGGGAGGTATCAACAAAGTCTATTCATTCGACCTCCGTACCGGAGCATTCACAACCTTTCAGGAGCTGCAACATCCGAACCGTTTCGAAATCATACGCATGGCTGTTTCAAAAGGGGAAAGGCTTCTGTGTTGCAGCAGATGGGAAGGCATTTATGCTATAGACTTGCAGACCGGAAGAATGAATGAAGCCCCTTTTAAGTGTGGCAAGGAAATCTCAGACATGTTCATCGATTCCCAACAGCGTATCTGGATTGCCCCTTACAACCAAGGTGTACGCTGTTTTGCCACCGACGGCAGAAGAATGGCAGAATATACGACTCGGAACTCCGGGCTCAGCAATGACATCGTTCTCTGTATTACCGAAAAGGAAGGGCAGATATGGTTCGGCACCGACGGCGGCGGAATCAATATTCTGAATCCGGATTCCGGTAGTTTCGCCCATCTGAAGCATGTACCGGGAGACAAGCTGTACTCCCTGCCTACCAATTCCATCAATTGTCTGTACAGGGATCAATACCAGAACATCTGGATTGGTGGTGTCTACAATGGCCTCATCAACATGCGTGAAGTCCATATGAAAACTTATACAGACGTTCCTTTCGGTTCCTCTTGGGGGCCCAGCCACAACATTATTATCAGTCTGTATCAAGAAAGCCCCGAATGCATTTGGGTAGGGACAGACGGAGGCGGAATCAATCGCTTCAATCCCGCCACGGAAACCTTCACCCACTATCCCTATACGCGAGAAGACAAGATTACCTCTATCTGTGAATTCACGCCGGGAAAGTTGCTGATGTCGGCCTTTGCCGAAGGGTTGTTCGTTTTCGATACCCGAACCGGACGGAAAACTCCGTTCCGTGTCATTGACGAAGCCACTACCCAGACCATCTCGCAACACGGCTATTCAGTCTACCTGCACCGAAACACCCCCAATACCATTCTCCTTCTCAGCAACCACGTATACATTTATAATGTATCCAGCCGCACTTTCAGCATCGCCATCGAAGAAAAAGAAAACCCCGTCAGCTGGGGTTCTCTGCAAGCCATCTTCAGCGAAGAGGGCCGTACTTACCTGTTCGACTCCAAGCGCATCTACGAGATGAACCATACCACCCAGCACCTGAAAACATTGTATACCTCTTCCAAGGACATCAACATCAACTCAGTCTCCTACGACCGGAAAAACCGTTTCTGGATAGGGACTAATCAGGGACTGGCCTATTTTACGCCGGCAACCGGACAATATACCCAAGTACCGACAAGCCTCTTCACAGACATATCGTCCGTCATATGCAGGACGCCGGACGAAATCTGGATCGGTGCCGAGAACATGCTTTTCTCCTACTCGACGGACAAGGAGCGTTTCACCATTTACGGAGAATCGGATGGAGTGTTGCCCAATGAATACATACCACGCGCTCAGCTCGTCATCAACGGACAAGTGTATATGGGAGGAGTGGAAGGCCTGCTGTATATCGCCAACAATCAAAAGACCGACGTGAGCGGATTTCCTGAAATCCAGCTCTCGGACATCATCCTCAACGGGACCTCCATCAATGATCAGCTGACCAAGGATCAAAACGTTCTGTCCGTATCCAGAAACAGCAACGTCGTCATCCAGATCATGACGAAGGAAGAAGACATTTTCCGTCGGAAACTATATCGTTATCGGATAGAAGGACTTGATGAAAACTACACGGAGACCTACCAACCGGAAGTAATCATGCGCACCCAGGTGCCGGGAACCTACCGCATCATGGCCTCGTGCACGGCCAAAGACGGAAGCTGGATTCCCGACAGACTGCTGCTTACGATTACCATCCTGCCTCCCTGGTATCAGACTTGGTGGTTCATCACTGCCTGCATCATTCTGTCAATTGCCCTGCTGTCCGAAGCTTTCAGACGGACCTTGAAACAAAAGGACCGCAAGCTGAAATGGGCCATGAAGGAACATGAGCGGCAGGTCTACGAGGAAAAAGTCCGCTTTCTCATCAACATCAGCCATGAACTGCGCACTCCGCTGACATTGATTTATGCCCCACTGAAAAGGATTCTGAAAACCATCGGCCCGAATGATGAACAATACCTGCCCCTTAAAGCCATCTACCGACAATCCCAGCGCATGAAGGCACTCATCAATATGGTGCTCGATGTCCGAAAGATGGAAGTGGGCGAAAGCAGGCTGCATCTGCAGCCTCATCCCTTCAATTCCTGGGTGGGACAAGTCCTGCAGGACTTTATCGGAGCAGGAGAAGCTGAACAGGTACACATCGACTACAGGCCCGACGCTGCGATCGGAGAAGTCAGCTTCGACAAGGACAAATGCGAAATCGTACTGAGCAACCTGCTGGTAAATGCCTTGAAGCACAGTCCGCACAACACCTGCATCACGGTGACCACCCAGCTTTCGGGCGACGACAAGGTCCGTGTATCCATCTCCGACCAAGGATGCGGCCTCAACCAAGTCAACATGGACAAGCTGTTCAAACGTTTTTACCAGGCGGACGGCGAACAAAACGGAACAGGTATCGGACTGTCCTACTCCAAGATACTGGTCGAACAACACGGAGGAACAATCGGTGCCTACAACAATACGGACGCCGGCGCCACCTTCTACTTCGAACTGCCTCTAAGGCACGCATGCGAAGAAATAGTCAGTCCGCCCAAAGCCTATCTCAATGAACTGATTGCCGATGACGGAATCCCAACGGAGACCTCCGCCACAACAGATTTCGATACCACCTCCTACCGGATTCTCGTGGCCGATGACCACCCCGAGATGACAGAGTTTCTGAAAAAAATTCTGGAAGAGCACTTCAAGCAAGTGATGACGGCCTCCGACGGAGAAGAAGCTCTGCAACTGACCCGGAAATACCAGCCCGACATCATCGTGAGCGATGTCATGATGCCCCGCATGAACGGATACCAGCTCTGTCAACGCATCAAGGAAGACATTGACATCAGCCATATTCCCGTAATTCTGCTCACTGCCCGCGATGACGAACAGAGCCAAAAAGAAGGATACAAAAACGGAGCCGATGCCTATCTGGCAAAGCCCTTCGAAGAAGAGACCCTGCTGGAATTAGTCCGCAACCGACTGAAAGACAGAGAGAATATACGCAAGCGCTACATACATGCCGGCCCTGTACCCATACCTAAGGAAACGGCTATCAGCCAGGCAGACGAGGCCTTCCTGTCAAAGCTCAACCAGATTATCCAGGACAACCTAGACAACAGCGGACTCGACATTTCAACCATCTGCCGGGAAATACACATGAGCCGCGCTTCCCTTTACAACAAGCTGAAGGCGCTGACAGATGTCAGTACCAATGAATATATCAACAAGTTCAGGCTTGAAAAGGCCATCGCCCTGATGAGCACTACCAACTTGTCTTTCTCCGAAATTGCGGAACAAGTGGGATTTGCCACAGCATCCTACTTCAGTACAGCCTTCAAACAATATACCGGCGAAACACCTACCCAATACAAGAAGCGGATAAGGTTGTCTGACGACGAGAAAGGGAAACCGGCCTAAACGAAATGGGCCGCAGCGAGAAAGAATGGTAAAAAAAGCAAACTTAAAGAGTACGGAAGAGAATCTCCGCCAGAGCAGCATGTCATCTCAAACGAGACCTTCACAGATTACGCCAACCAGCTGATAATCAGCATTCATTTTTTCAGGTGGCATTCCGGAAAAACCTGAAAGGTTTTCAGGCCGGACCTGAAAGATCTTCAGGTAGGGACTGAAAGGCTTTCAGGTCTAACCTGAAGACTATTCAGGTAGCACCTGAAAAACACCTGAAAATACAGAGCTTCCTTTCATGGTTATCTATTTTGACATGGAATCCATAAGAAGGCAGGCACGATGGAGCAAAAAGGAAAGGCTTGCCGCAGCATCATCGCCGCTGGCAAGCCTTTCTTATGTTTCTTTAAAGGAAAAGAGTCAGGTCATTCCTCGTCTGCCACGATATCATCCAGGATGATGTCGAATGCCAGTGCGGAATAACCGGGGATGCTTCCGCTCCCGCTGGTACCGTAGGCCGACTGATAAGGCAAATATACCATCCAGCGTTCGCCTGTCTTCATCAGCTGAAGGGCAGCCTTCCAACCAGTGCGCAAGCTCGAATTATTGATGGCAAAATCAGCCGTCCAATCAAACTCTGTCACGACTTTATCGGGAGGCGAAGGTATCTCTTGGTCTATGGCTGAATATCCATTAAACGTTCCGTCGAACTTTTCACCGGTTATCAATGTACCATAATAATAGGTAGACACCGTTTCCGTATAAATCGGACGCCGTCCTTCCGTATTCGCCACAATCTTCTTGCAATAGATGTAGACTTCGGTACCTGTTGTAGATGCCAAATCGTCCTTGATGCGGAAAAGTTGCCCTACAGACATTTGGTCTGCATCCTCTTCTTTGGCCACAAGGATTTTCGTCTCATGTGCGATGGAATCGATGTAGGCTTCGTTGCGGGCCTGCCAGTTGTCATACTTGCCGGGCTCCTGTACCTCCTCGCACGAAGCAAAGAGGAGGGCAGCCAGGGGAAGTACGAAACAGATTGTCTTGAATAGTCTCTTCATTGAAAACTGATTATTCATTATTCATCATTTATCCATTCTCCATTGTCAGAGCGTCTTCAGCAGCGAAGTGATGCTCACGCGGTCGGCAATCAGACGGTCGAGGTCGGCCACGGGTACACGCTCCTGCTTCATGGTGTCGCGGTCGCGCAGGGTGACGCATCCGTCTTCCAGTGTCTGGTGGTCAACGGTGACGCAGAACGGCGTACCGATGGCGTCCTGACGGCGGTAGCGCTTGCCGATGGAATCCTTCTCGTCGTACTGGCAGTGGAAGTGGAACTTCAAGGCTTCGATGATTTCGCGGGCCTTCTCGGGCAGACCGTCCTTCTTGACGAGCGGCATCACGGCCAGCTTCACGGGAGCCAGGGCGGCGGGCAGCTTCAGCACCACGCGGGTTTCGCCGTTCTCGAGCTTCTCTTCCTGGTAGGAAGCGCACATCACGCTGAGGAACATGCGGTCCACGCCGATGGAGGTTTCGATGACATACGGTGTATAGCTTTCGTTCGTTTCGGGGTCGAAGTACTTGATGTTCTTGCCGGAGAACTTCTCGTGCTGCGAGAGGTCGAAGTTGGTGCGGCTGTGGATACCTTCCACTTCCTTGAAACCGAAGGGCATCAGGAACTCGATGTCGGTAGCGGCGTTGGCATAGTGGGCCAGCTTCTCGTGGTCGTGGAAGCGGTAGTGGTCGTCGCCGAAGCCCAGGGCCTTGTGCCACTTCAGGCGGGTTTCCTTCCAGGTCTTGAACCACTCCAGCTCGGTGCCGGGCTTCACGAAGAACTGCATCTCCATCTGCTCGAACTCGCGCATGCGGAAGATGAACTGGCGGGCCACGATTTCGTTGCGGAAGGCCTTACCGATCTGTGCGATACCGAAGGGGATCTTCATACGGCCCGTCTTCTGCACGTTCAGGTAGTTGACGAAGATACCTTGCGCCGTCTCGGGGCGGAGGTACACCTTCATGGAACCTTCGGCCGTGGAACCCATCTCGGTGGAGAACATCAGGTTGAACTGACGTACCTCGGTCCAGTTCTTCGTGCCGCTGATGGGGCAGACGATTTCCTCGTCAAGGATGATCTGGCGCAGCTCGTTCAGGTCCGGACCGGCATTCATGGCCTTAGTATAGCGTTCGTGCAGGGCGTCGCGCTTGGCCTGGTGCTCCAGCACGCGGGCGTTGGTCGAGCGGAACTCGGCTTCATCGAAGGCGTCGCCATACTTCTTGGCAGCCTTGGCCACTTCCTTGTTGATTTTCTCGTCGTACTTGGCTATCTGGTCCTCGATGAGCACGTCGGCGCGGTAGCGCTTCTTCGAGTCGCGGTTGTCGATGAGGGGGTCATTGAAGGCATCCACGTGTCCGCTGGCCTTCCAGATGGTGGGGTGCATGAAGATGGCCGAATCGATGCCCACGATGTTCTCGTGGAGCAACACCATGCTCTGCCACCAGTATTGCTTGATGTTGTTCTTCAGTTCAACGCCGTTCTGACCGTAGTCATACACAGCTCCCAGTCCGTCATAGATTTCGCTGCTGGGGAATACGAAGCCGTACTCCTTGCAATGCGAAACGATTTTCTTAAAAACGTCTTCTTGTGCCATTTTCTTCAAATATAGATTAATTTTATTTCTGATTTCCACTAAAAACGCCACAAAGATAGAGATTTATCCGATACATCGGGTCTCGGGAAATATTAAAAATGCACAAGCCGCCCCGGCTTCGGGCGGAGAACGATTGTCCGCAAGCCGACGCAGCCCTGCAAAAACCTCCTGACGACTCCAGAAAATTCACAAAATCGGCACGGGTACCGGTATTTTCCGCGCTTTTTCATGTATTTTGATAAAATAGAGTGCCGCCCGCCACCGTCCGATGAAAAAACGGGGCTTTTCACTTGCCTATGCGCCCGTCTTTTGCTATTTTTGCCTGCAACGAAATTATCGACGACCGCATACGGACCCAAATTCAATATGAGCGAAGACTTTGACAAGAACCTGGAAGAACAAGACAACCTGCCCCAAGGACGGGAGGAACATTCGGACTACAAACCCGCCGACACGAAGGACGAGAACGTGAAGCACCAACTGAGCGGCATGTACCAGAACTGGTTTCTGGACTATGCCTCGTACGTGATACTGGAACGCGCCGTACCCCACATCATGGACGGACTGAAGCCCGTGCAACGGCGCATCCTGCACTCCATGCGGCGCATGGAAGACGGGCGTTACAACAAGGTGGCCAACATCGTGGGCCACACCATGCAGTTCCACCCCCACGGCGACGCCTCCATCGGCGACGCGCTGGTGCAGCTGGGGCAGAAAGACCTGCTCATCGACTGCCAGGGTAACTGGGGAAACATCCTGACGGGCGACAGCGCCGCCGCTCCCCGTTACATCGAAGCCCGCCTCTCAAAGTTTGCCCTCGACGTGGTGTTCAACCCCAAGACCACCGAGTGGAAGCTGTCCTACGACGGCCGCAATCGCGAGCCGGTCACCCTGCCCGTCAAGTTCCCCCTGCTGCTGGTGCAGGGCGTGGAAGGCATTGCCGTCGGCCTGTCGTCCAAGATCCTGCCGCACAACTTCAACGAGCTGTGCGACGCCGCCGTCAGCTACCTGCATGGCGAGGACTTCCGCCTCTATCCCGACTTCCAGACGGGGGGCAGCATCGACGTGTCGAAGTACAACGACGGTGAACGCGGCGGTTCGGTGCGCGTCCGCTCGCGCATCGAGAAGGTGGACAACAAGACGCTGGCCGTCCGCGAGATACCCTACGGCAAGACCGTGGCCAGCGTGTGCGACTCCATCGTGAAGGCCAGCGAGAAGGGCAAAATCAAGATACGCAAGGTGGAAGACCTGACATCGGGCAACGTCGAGATACTGGTGCACCTGACGCCCGGCACCTCGTCGGACAAGACCATCGATGCCCTCTATGCCTTCACCGACTGCGAGGTGAGCATCTCGCCCAACTGCTGCGTCATCGACGACCGCAAGCCCCACTTCCTCACCGTGAGCGACGTGCTGCGCAAGTCGGTGGACAACACACGCGACCTGCTGCGCCGAGAACTGGAAATACACCGCGACGAGGTGCGCGAAAGCCTGCACTTCGCCTCGCTCGAAAAAATATTCATCGAAGAACGCATCTATAAGGACAAGGAATTCGAACAGGCTCCGACCATGGACGCCGCCTGCGAGCACATCGACCTGCGCCTGACGCCCTACTATCCGCAATTCATCCGTGAGGTGACAAAGGACGACATCCTCCGCCTGATGGAAATCAAGATGGCCCGCATCCTGAAGTTCAACTCCGACAAAGCCGAGGAACAGATAGCCCGCATGAAGGCCGACATCGAGGAGACCGAACGCCATCTGGCCAACCTCGTAGAATACACCGTCGACTGGTTCCGCATGCTCAAGGAGAAGTATGGCAAGAACTTCCCCCGCCGCACAGAATTGCGCAACTTCGACACCATCGACTCCACCAAGGTCATCGAGGCCAACGAGAAGCTCTACATCAACCGCGAAGAAGGTTTCATCGGTACCAGCCTGAAGAAGGACGAGTTCCTGGCCAACTGCTCGAACCTGGACGACGTCATCCTCTTCTTCCGCGACGGACGCTACCTCATCACGCCTGTGGCCGACAAGAAATTCGTGGGCAAGAACATCCTTTACGCCAACGTCTTCAAGAAAAACGACAAGCGCACCATCTACAACGTGTGCTACCGCGACGGCAAGAACGGGACGACCTACATCAAGCGCTTTGCCGTGACGTCCATCATACGCGACCGCGAGTACGACGTAACGCAAGGTACGCCCGACTCCAAAATCATGTACTTCAGCGCCAACCCCAACGGTGAGGCCGAAATCATCAAGGTCACGCTGAAGCCCAACCCGCGCATCCGCAAGATCATCTTCGAAGAAGACTTCAGCCGGATAGGCATCAAGGGGCGCCAGGCCATCGGCAACATGCTGACACGCAACCCTGTACACAAGATTACGCTGAAGCAGCGCGGCGGCTCCACGCTGGGCGGACGCAAGGTGTGGTTCGACCGCGACGTGCTCCGCCTCAACTATGACGGTCGCGGTGAGTTCCTGGGCGAATACCAGAGCGACGAACTCATCCTCGTGGTGCTGAACAACGGCGACTTCTATACCACCAACTTCGACGTAAACAACCACTACGAAGACGGTATCCGCATCATGGAGAAGTTCGACCCGAACAAAGTGTGGACGGCCGTGCTCTACGACGCCGACCAGCAGAACTATCCCTACATCAAACGCTTCTGCTTCGAGTCGAGCAGCCGCAAACAGAACTACCTGGGCGACAACAAGAACAGCAAGCTCATCCTGCTGACCGACGAATACTATCCGCGACTGGAAGTGGTGTTCGGCGGGCACGACAGCTTCCGCGAACCGATGGTCATCGAGGCCGACGAGTTCATCGCCGTCAAAGGCTTCAAGGCCAAGGGCAAGCGACTGACGACCTATACGATTGACACCATCAACGAACTGGAACCGACCCGCCAGCCCGAACCACAACCCGTCGCCGAAGAACCTGAAGAGGAACCAGAGAACCTGGACCCCGATCAGGACAAGAGCGAAGGAGACATACTGGACGAACTGACGGGGCAGATGAAACTGTTCTGACGTACGAAAAGCAAAATTGAATGAACTGAGATGATGAACCATAAACTGACAGGAATCATGACAGGCCTGCTCCTGACCGTCGGCAGCCTGACGGCACAGACACCCGCAGATTCCATCACCCTGAACGACCCGACCCGCTACGTCACCCGTGCCACCCTCTACGGCGTGGGTGCGGCCAACATGTACGACACCTACCTGTCGCCACAAGAGTATCAAGGCATTGAGTTCCGCCTCTCGCGCGAAAGCATGCGCATGACCCGCTGGGCCGACGGAAACCTTTCGCGCCAAAGCTTTTTCCAGGGCTATGTGAACTACACCCACAACCACGTGGACAACAACAATACCCTCTCCGCGCTGGTCAACTGGAACTATGGCCTGCATTACCACTTCCGCCTGACCGACCACTTCCGCCTGCTGGCCGGCGGACTGGCCGACCTGAACGGCGGCTTCGTCTATAACCTGCACAACGGCAACAACCCGGCTTCGGCGCGGGCTTACGTCAACCTCGACGCTTCCGTCATGGCCATATGGGACTTGCGCATCAAGCGCTATCCCATCACCCTGCGCTATCAGGCCAATCTGCCTATCATGGGCGTGATGTTCTCGCCCCATTACGGGCAGTCCTACTACGAAATCTTCTCGCTGGGTCATGCCGACGGCGTGGTGCGCTTCACCTCGCTCCACAACCAGCCCTCCCTGCGCCAGATGCTCACCGCCGACCTGCCCGTAGGACGGATGAAGATGCGCCTGGCTTACGTATGGGATGCCCAGCAGTCCAGCATCAACAACCTGCGGACACACGCCTATTCGCATGTGTTCATGGTAGGTTTCGTCAAGGAATTCTACCTATTGTCCAACAAGAAAAAGCACTCCTTATGAAAATATCCGCCTTCTTCCGCACTCCGCTTCTGCTGACGGCGGCCCTCCTCGTCCTGCTTTCGGGCTGCATCCGCGAAGAAGAATTCGACAATACCCCCCAAGGCAACTTCGAAGCCCTCTGGAAAATCATCGACGAGCAATACTGCTTCCTGGACTACAAGCAGATAGACTGGGATGCCATCCGCGACAAATACCAGCCGCTGATTACCCCCGACATGAGCAGCGACGGTCTGTTCGAAGTATTGGGCAACATGCTGGCCGAGCTGAAGGACGGGCACGTGAACCTCTACTCGGCCTCGAACACCGCCCGTTACTGGGACTGGTATCTGGACTACCCGCGCAATTACGACGAAAGCCTCGTCGAACGATACCTGGGGCGTGACTACCGCATCTCCTCCGGACTGAAATATACCATTCTGGACGACAACATCGGCTACATCTCCTACACCTCCTTCTCCGACGCCATCGGCGAAGGCAATCTGGACGAAACCCTCTCTTACCTGGCCGCCTGCAACGGCCTCATCATCGACGTGCGCAACAACGGCGGCGGCAACCTCACCTACTCCACCCGCTTCGCCGCCCGCTTCACCAACGAACGCATACTGACGGGCTACATCCAGCACAAGACGGGCAAGGGGCACAGCGACTTCTCCGAACCGGAACCCATCTACGTCGATCCGTCGGACGGCGTTCGCTGGCAGAAGAAGGCCGTCGTGTTGACCAACCGCCACTCCTACAGCGCCACGAACGACTTCATCAACGCCATGCGCTACATGCCCAACGTCACCCTGCTGGGCGACAAAAGCGGCGGCGGTTCGGGCCTCCCCTTCACCTCCGAGCTTCCCAACGGTTGGGTGGTGCGTTTTTCAGCCAGTCCGCACCTCGATGCCGACAAGCAGCAGATTGAATTCGGCATCGACCCCGACGTGAAAGTCGACATGACCGAAGAAGACAAGGCCCGCGGCCTCGACACCCTCATCGAAGCGGCCCGCCGGCTGTTGCAGGTGAAACCGGAGTAAGCCGTTACAATCTGTAGAAATCTGTTGGCAGAACAAAAAATATTTTTTACCTTTGTCCCCGCCGAAGAGGCAGACACCGTTGCGGGTGTGGCGTAATTGGCAGCCGCGCCAGACTTAGGATCTGGTGCCGTAAGGCGTGTAGGTTCGAGTCCTATCACCCGCACACAACGAAGCGAGGGGCGCATCCCGACAGGATGCGCCCCTCGCTTCTGTTCTGATGGTACCCCAATTTTCCGCAAACTGTGCAGAAAAGCGGCGGGGTATGTGCCCGCACCGCTTTGTGCCCTCCTGACGAAGTGCTTCATGAGGGTCCGACGAAGTGCTTCGTCAGGGTGTCATGCAGTGCTTCGTGAGGGGGTCAGGAAGCACCGTGTCACACCCTCACGAAGCACCGTGTTCCGACGGCATCATTCGCCTCCTGCACCACCCCCGGCACCGGTACTGCTGCCGCCCGACTTCACGTCATCGTTCGTAATGGTACGCGCGGCCTTCTTCACACTGGCCTTCAGCTCACCGATGCGGTAGCTCACGCTGAAGCCGAAACGCATCTGCGGATACTTGTTCCAGCTGTCCTGCAGGAATCCCTGCCCCTCGATGTGCGACTCAAACTTATTGTATTTCTGGAAGAAGTTGCTGGCAAAGGCCGACAGCGACAACCGGCGGTTCAGGAACGACTTGTTCAAGTTCACACTGTAGCTGAAGAAACTGCTACCCTTTCCCTGCAGCATGATCCAGGGCGTCTGGCCGAAGACGTTCACGCTCAGGCGCCAGTCGTGCTTGAAGGTCTGCTGTGCGCCACCAAAGGCAAAGAGGTTCCAGCCGTCGTTCTCCAGCCCCTCGGCTCCCTTCAGGCTGGTGTAGCCGCCGAACAGGTTGGCATAGATACGGGTGTCCTTCGTGGCATTCCAGTTGACGTAGGCGCTCAGGTTGAGGTTACGGCTCTTGCCGATGTTCTGATAGGTAGTATAGAGCACGTCCTTGCCCGTCTTCTTGTCCTCGGAAAAGTCGGGGATATCGTCCTCGGACACGAGGCTGGTGACGGACTGGATGCTGTTGTTCGTAAACGAATAGCGGGCAGACAGGTTGATGTTGAACTTGGGTGTGAAGTTGCTGTAGCTCAAGTCAAACGCATGGCTGTGCTCGCTGTCCAGCTCCGGATTGCCCTGGCTGATGCTGGACGGATTGCTGTCGTCCAGATAGGGATTCAAATACCAGATGCCGGGGCGGTAGATGCGCATGTTATAGCCCACGCGGAGGTTGGACAGGTCGGTCAGCTTCCAGCCCAACGAAGCGGAGGGTACCACGTCGTCGTAGTTCTTGCGGAAGTCGTCGCCGCGGCCCAGCAGATACTTCACGTCCTCGATGGTATGCTCGTAGCGCACACCCAGACGGCCGGACAGCTTTTTCCACTTCAGGCCGTAGCCCAGGTAGGCGGCGATGATGTCGTTCTGGTGGCGATAGTGGGTACTGTATTCATCGTCGAACACATAGTCCGCGTTGTCGGCCGAAGTCCGCAGGTAGCGGTCGTTGTCCGAAGAATTGTTGCGCAGGATGTACTTCACGCCCGACTCGATGGTGTGCATCTCGCCGATGGGCGTCGTATAGTCGGCCTGGAAGGTGTGCTCGGTCGTATTCTGGCTGCCGTCGTTGTGCTGGTCCTGCAGGCGGCGCAGGTAGTCGGTCCAGTCGTCGTGGCCGTAGGCGATGTCGTATTCCGAGTAGGAGTCCGACGTCTGAGGCCGGGTATTCACCTTATAGGACAGGGTGAACATACGCCCCTTTATGGTAGGCGAAAGGCGCTGGTAGTCGATGCCGCCGTCGATGGAGTACCAGGACGACTTGCTGTGACTGCCGATGCCGTACTGATAGAGCAGATGGTTGTCCAACGGCGAATTGC
>ERZ780108.162-NODE-162-length-19425-cov-3.52963_pt1 | contig 19425 bp, 13 predicted proteins | sample MGYA00511369_ERZ780108 | MGnify/ENA primary metagenome ERZ780108 (study PRJEB29588, sample SAMEA2159553) | human gut metagenome | biome: human gut; feature: human-associated habitat; material: faeces | place: Denmark | collected 2008/2010 ...
AAGAACCGATACCTATCCGACAAGCAGAGGCTCAGGCGCCTGCGAAGATATGTACGTCAAACAGGTGCAGATTGGGAATAAAATATACAAATAATCATAATTTAAAAATTACTCAAACAGCCCGTTAATCTTATCAAGAATATCCTGCGGATCTATTTCGTTTGTAATCTTATTTATATCCTGCGCAACCTGATAAAGTTTTGCAGCCTCAATTTTGTCTCCGGTAATTGCAATAGCACGGGCTAGGTTAAAATGCGCGAGTGCGTAATTCGGATTACACTCAACAGATTTTTTAAATAAATCTATTGCCTGCTTTACTCTGCCTAAATCGTCAAGATAAATTACACCCATATTGTTATAAGCAATATCGTAATTAGGATCGTATTTTATTGCCAGTCCGTATTCTTTCAAAGCTTCATCAATATCACCTTTACCCCAGTATAAAAAACCGAGATTACAATGAATTTTTGCATTTTCAGGATCTAAGTCAAGAGCGTTTCTGTATACCTGCAGGGCATTTTCTATATCTTCTTTATCATAAAAAGCACTTCCGAGATTAACATAAATATCAATATCTTTAGGAGTAAGCAGATATGCGCTTTGATAAGAACTAATAGCCGCATCAAGATCCTGCTTTGATTCCTGATAAACAAAACCTAAAGTTTGATTGATAACACTGGTCCATTGCTTTTTGGGATTTAAAGTAACAGCTGTTTGAAAATGAGAAATTGCTCCGTCAATGTCGCCTTTTACATACAAAATATTCGCAAGATTTGAATGCACATCAGGCATATTAGGCATAATCTGAATTAACTTTTCATAAATTTCAACAGCACTGTCATAATCTCCCTGTTCTTCATAAGCCTGACACAGATGTCTGTAAGCAGGGATATTCAAACTGTCAAGCCATATTGCCATTTTATATTCAGTTATTGCATCATCAAACTGACCGAGAGATCTGTAAATATCTCCAAGCATACAATAAAGCGGAACAAAGCCAGGCGCCTTTTCAACAGCTTCACTATAGATTTCTATTGCCTCACTTAACCGATTTATCTGAACAAGATAAGTTCCTTTTAATAAAATTGGGAAAAACTTTGCATAAGAAAGCATCTTTTTTACATTTCCAAGAGCAATTCTATCAAACGGAAGAGTTAAAACTGATAAAATAAATTCATATTTCGAAAGAATAAAATTTTTAAAACTTCTTGCAGAAGAAACATTATAAAGATTTGATAAAAGAAAATGAGCGCACGAATTTGCAAAAGGCATAACTTTCACAGCTTTTTTAGCATTAATTGATGCATCAAGAAATCTCGCTTTTTTAGTATATGTTTCTGCTAAAAGGTAATAAGCTTTGCCTAATTTCGGATTTTTTGACACAGCCATATCAAAATAGTTTACCGCCTTATCCAAATCACCCTTAAAGTAATGCGCCTGACCTATTTTAAAATAGATCTCAGCTGAATCAATATAAGTTTCCAAAGCTCTCTGGTACTCTGTAATAGCTTCATCAATATACTGGCATGAATTATAAATATCCAGATGCCATGCAAGATATAAATCACCAAGCCTTACATGTAAATCAGCATTTGTCGGATCGTCCTGAAGGCCAATCTGACAAAGCTCTATAGCATTTTTCACATTTCCTGTTTTATATTCCTTATTTATTTTCTTTTCTAATTGTTTTGTATCAGCCATAATATTAATATTGTATAAAGATTCTTGACAGAACCGATAAATAGTTCCATACTATATACATTGTAAATAATATGCCTGAAAAATGCAAGTTATTTATAAAGTGTATCAAATTTTTTAAGGGGAAAAAATGAAAGAAAACAAAATTTATTTTGTAGATGTTACAAACAGAGACGGTGTTCAAACTTCAAGACTCGGTCTTGCTAAATTGCAAAAAACAATTATCAACCTCATGCTGGACGATATGGGAATTACCCAGTCAGAGTTCGGATTTCCCGCAACCACACACGAGATAAATTATCTCAACGGAAACCTTGAACTTGTTGAAAGAGGAGTTATTTCAAGAACAAAACTTTCCGGCTGGATGAGAGGAATAGCGTCAGATGTCGAACTTTCATTTAAAAATGTTCCTAAACTAAAAAATTTAAACCTTTCACAATCAACATCAGAACAAATGATTAACGGGAAATATCTGGGTAAAAAGACTCCTCAAGATATTATAAATATGACCTGCGAAGCCGTAGAATGCGCAATTTCTCACGGTGCAGAAGATGTAGGAGTTAACGCAGAAGACGCATCAAGAAGCAATATTGAATTTCTTATAAAATACGCAAATGAGGCAAAAAAATGCGGTGCAAGAAGATTTAGATATTGCGATACTCTCGGGTATGAAGATCCGCAAACAACTTATGAAAGAATTTATCAAATTGCAAAAGAAACTCAAATGCCAATAGAACTTCATTTCCATAATGACCTTGGTATGGCAGTTGCCTGTTCCGTTATGGGCGCACGTGCTGCAATTGATGCAGGAGTTGATGCTTATATTAATACCGCGATTAACGGAATGGGCGAACGCGCAGGAAACGCGGATCTTGTCTCCTGCCTGCTTGCTATTTTAAAATCAGCAGGGTTTAAACAGAGATACCATATAGACCCTAACATTGATTTGAGTAAATCATGGAAACTTGCGAAGTACACATCATACGCCTTCGGGGTTCCTATTCCAATGAACCAGCCTGCGGTAGGTGATAACGCTTTTGCACATGAATCAGGCATACACGCTGACGGAGCCTTAAAAGACAGAAGGAATTATGAACTATATGACTTTGAAGAACTGGGCAGAGGCGAACCTGAAATTATTGAAACAGGCAGAATGATTACAACAGGTGAGTACGGAGGAATTAAAGGTTTCAGAAATGTATACGATAATCTTGAACTTGAATTTAAAGATGAACATGAAGCACGTAATATCCTTGAACTTGTCCGTTATGCAAACGTTCATACTCAAAAACCGCTTACATCAAGCGAATTAAGATTTATATACTATTATCCCGATATAGCGGCTAAAATAATGACAGTATCACCGTATTATGAACCGCAGGGTGCAATAAAAGAACGTGTAGATGCACATCTGCTGACAAAACCTCACAGAATTATATAAATAGACAAAATCCAATCAATATAACTAAAACAGACACCTTTTATAAGGTGTCTGTTTTTATTCATGTTACAATTTCTTTACATTATTTCCCATTTTATTAAAGTTTTTTTTTAATATTGCCGTCATTAATACTAAGGAAACAAAAGCGAAAGGAAGATAGTCATGGGTATGGCTGCTTCGCAGGCTCGGTTTTTGGGACTGACTGCGAGAAAGACAAATGTTGAATATGAAGGACAGCAGATTAACCAGCAAAGAACGACTCTGTCAAACCAATCTGCCAACTACTATAATCAGCTTCTCGGTATGTCTGTTCCGGTGCCGCCATCAGTTGCTGACTATACTAAAACGGTTTACACTTTTGAAGACGGTTCGTTAAGCAATTCTATTTCTTCGATGATTGCTCAAAGCAACGGAGAATATTTAATAAGCTATACGTCTTCCTGGACGGATGATTTTGCAGCAGTATCTGCTGGACAATCCATTATTACAAGAAAAGATATAGGAACCGACGATCAAGGAAATACTATTTTTGATTACTATGTTGGGTCTAAGCAGTTAAGAGAATTAACTGACCAACTTACTTTTAAGGCTCAAGAATATGATGCTGATGGAAACCCTGTTGGTGATGCGGTTTCTGGCTTATTCTACGATAAAGAAACGAAAAAGTATTATAAAAATTATGATGAAAAGACTGACAAGTTTACGAATGAATATACACCAGCTGCAGGAAATACTGTTAAATACACATGTGATTTTGAGGATGAGTATTTAAAAACTTTATCGGCTGATCAAATTGCTAATTTAAAAGAAGAAGAAAAGAACTATATTGAAATTCTTAACCAGCAATACGGAGAAGCTGAATGGATGGTTAGATATGTTCAAAACACATCGACTGAAACTTGGACGCCGTATTTCGTGAAAAAAGATGTTTTAGATTCGGCTATTTACTCTGATACAGGATCTTCGCAGAGTAACATTCCTGCATATACTATAGGGTCTGCGCAAAAAACAGAAGAAGTTAAAGGTGTTACTGCAAGACTCGAACAGGATTCTACAGGACGTATTATTAGCGTTACTTTAAATCCGGGTAATCCTGATGAAGTTACTTATGCCGTTACAACTAACACTCTTACGGATCAGGCGAAATACGATGATGCGATGAACCAGTATGAATATGACAAGTATCAATACGATCAAGCGATACAGGAGATTAACGCCAAAATTGAAATTATTCAGGCTGAAGACAAAAACCTTGAATTAAGATTAAAACAACTTGATACTGAACAGGATGCTATTTCGACTGAAATGGATGCTGTTCAGAAAGTTATTGAAAAGAACACTGAATCTACATTCAAAACTTTCGGGTAGGAACGTAGCCGTTCCATCCGCCACATAGGGCTTGGTAAAAACTTACTCAGTCAACTAAAGACCGGAACGTAGCCGTTCCACCCACAACATAGGGCTTGGTATAAACTTGCTTAGTATTAACTAAAGAGGAGCGTAGCCGCTCCATAAAAACGCACTAACTATTGACTTAACAGGAGCTTTGAGAACAAAAATAATAACAAAAAAAGATTATTTGATATAAAGATAATTAAAAAAGTAAAATTTAAAAGTTTATAAAGATTATATATTTTGTTTCCTTTCCCTTTTTATTATTACGACTTGATGCAGTCGTTTTTTTTTGCTAATTTTCGGCTTTATAAAGACGGGCAAAGAAACAGGAAACGTGCTGGATAGAATCTACTCTTACCCACTGGCGTGTTGCTTTAAATCTTATTGAACCGGCTGAGCGTTCAGGATTTTTGTGTGAATAATTGTTTCTATCATCATTAAATAAGTGGAACTGACACATAGCAGCTTTTTTACACGCTTCCAGCAGTTTTTTTTCAAGAGCATTAACTTTCAAATATTTTGCAAGATAATAAGCTGCGACAAGTCCTTCCGAACGTGCTCCGTCAGGATAATAATGATCGCCGTAGTCGTAATAATATCCGCCTTCGTAATCTATATAAGGCGAGTCATCGTGTTTATACATTTTCGAAACCATTGTGGCAGCATCAGTAAAAACAAAGTTTATATAATTCTGCTTTTGAAAGTTTTTATCTTTAGCCCATTCTTCTATAGCCTGCATAAGCCATGCGTCAGAAGGAAGCGCAGTAAATAATTCCGCATAAATTTTAGGGCGTTCGTCAACAATCCAGTCTAAAGCTTTTTTAGCAACTTTTCTGACCTCTTTTGCAAGTTTTTCATCGTCTAAAAAATTGTTGGCAAAAAGTGCGAGTCCTAAAAGTGCTTCACCGGGGTAATAGAACGAAAAAGTTGCTTTTCGCTCTTCGTCAGTCATATTTATAAGAGGCTGTCCGTTTTGAAATTCAGGATGGATATAATATCCGAGAATTTCGCCGTTTTCATATACTCTGCTCATAATATGGCGGGTATAACCTTTTATGTATTCATCATAGGATTTGTCTCCAGTGAATGAACGATACTGCATCATCGCAACAAGTAAAACACCGGTTCCTCCGAGTTTTGATTTACGGTTATAAAAGGCATAACAGCCTTTACCCCACTTTGTATAATGCTCTTTTGTAATCGAAATACTCCAGTCAACTGCTTTTTTAGCTGCTTTGATATATTTTTCATCGGATGTAAGCTCATAAGCTCTGATAAGCGCAATTATACCGCCGCAGTGGCGTAAGTCATTGTAATATAAATTATTTTCAGGACGTGTCGGGTGTTCATGATCTTTGTAATTGTCTTCACAGCAGTCATAGTAATATAAAAACCTGCCGTCTTCATACATATTTGCAAGAAGCCACTCTGCAGACGCAATCACCTGATGATACAAAACATCGTAACTGAATTCCGTATATCTGATATTGCCGCGATAGAGGGGGATTATAGAATCTTTATAAGTAACAAATGCTCTGCTTCTAAAAAGATAATATTCATAATCATTTGAAGCAGCAAGAATTTTTAATCTTTCCGAACGGCTGTTTGAAAGCTTGCCAATAGGTGTTTTTTTTACTAATGTCTGCAACACCGAGCGAAGCCCCATGTGGCTTAAAGAAATAGCATCAGTCGGCATATAGTAATACGAAATCCCGTCTTTTCTGAGTTCAAGGCCGTTTATGCCGATTTCAAATCTTCCGTTATCAAAATTTTGAGAATTGAGTTCACCTTTACGAACCTTTTTGCGGTCAATTGCATATTCAAGCATTATTCTGCATAAATTTTCATTTTCAGGATTAAAATTTAAAAATCTCGGATTTTTTCTTATCATTTCAATATTGCGGTTTATTGTCGTTTGCAAGTCTGTTCTTTTACTGCCGTAACGCACAAATTTCCGACCGCTTTGAAAAAGCGTAATATAGACAAGCGTTTCAGAAGGATTATAGTCAATAACCCCGGAAAAATCCAAATCGGAAATATCAATTTTTTTACCTGTTACAAGAGCATTACGTACACGTTTCAGTAACATATCCATGCAGGAAAAATCTTTTTCCAAAAAAGCTCTTTCTTTATCATTGTATTCTTTAAAATCAAGCATAAAGAAATAATAGCATTAAATATACATTATAGCAAATTAATGAAGAAGTTTAGGTGTCAAGAGGCCAGGGGTCAGACTGTTTATATTATAAATACAAATACAAAACGTAAAGATTTCTTTAAGCTTTTGACATGAAAAAAAAGTTGTTGTTCAATAGATAATAAGACTTGGTAGGAATTTATGTACATAAAACAACTTGAGATAGATAATTTTAAATCATTTGCCAACAAATCGGAAATCCCCCTTTTAAAAGGATTTACGACTGTTTCAGGTCCGAACGGCTCAGGTAAAAGCAATATTATAGACAGCGTGCTTTTTGCCCTCGGACTTGCAAACGCAAGCGAACTGCGTGCAGAAAATTTATCCCACTTTATTTCGACCTACACTAAAAGAAATGAGGCATTTGTAAAGGTAACTTTCGGCGAAACGGAAAACGGAGAAGATTTAAGCATCGGCAGAAAAATCCGCAAAACATCTCAAGGGTATGCAAGCACGTATTACGTAAATGACAGCGTAACAACTCTTACAAATGTACATGCGATTCTTGAAAAATATAACGTTACCCCCAACAGTTATAACGTAATGATGCAGGGCGACGTTATGGGAATTACGAACTGTTCCCCCAAAAATCGCCGTAAAATTATTGATGAAATAGCAGGAATTGCCGACTTTGACAGACGAATAGAGCAGGCTACGGGAGAATTGGAAACAGTTGAACAGCGCGTAGAACGTTCAAATGTTATATTGAATGAAGTAGACAACAGACTTGAACAGCTTAAAGATGAACGCGAAGTCGCTCTAAAATACCAGAAACTCCGTGATGAAAAACAGGGGCTTGAAAGCCAGATTAACAAAGTACGATTCTTTGACATAAAAAAGAGCCTTGAAAAAGCACACGAAAATATCCTGGAATTTACTAAAAAGAAGAAAGAAGAAGAAGTAAAAAATAAAGACCTTGAAGAAAGAATAACGCTTATAACTAAAAAATTTGAAGAAGTTTCAAATTTAGTAAAAGAAAAAGGCGAAAGCGAACAAATTGAACTTAAAAAACAGGAAGAAACCCTGAAAGGCGAAATTGACAGAAAAAATAATGCCTTGAATTACGCTGATAAGCAGATTCATGACGGCTTGCGCTCAATTGAAAATGCCAGAAACGGTATTGAAAATTTCAAAAAGAAAATAGAAGATTTAAAACTGAATATAAAACTTAAAGATGATGAAATTGCAGGAATAAACTCGAATATTAAAGCCAGAGATGCCGAATTAAAGAAAATTCTTGAAGATATGACAGGTCTTAATGCAACGGCAGATCAGCATATTGAAAAACGAAACAATTTACGAAAGCAGCTGGAAGATTTAAAAGATGAAGAGACAAAACTAATTCAAACGAAACTCCCGCTGGAAAACGAATTAAAAAATCTCCGGCGCGATTTGCAGGATGCAAAATCTAAACTTGCCGAATTAAACGAAATGAAAGCAAATTTTGCATCAAATCAGGATTTAAAAAAAACGCTTGTTGAGCAGCTACAAAAAGAAATGGCGGATTTTAAAACCATTCAGCAAGATACATTGAATGATCTTGACTTGACAAGAAATGAAATAAGCGATCTGAATTATAATATTCAAATGGCATATAAGAAAATTTCTTCTATGGAGGCCAAAAAACAGGCAGCAGAAGAAGCTAATTTCGGACGCGCAATAGATACCATTATGAATGCAAAATTGCGCGGCGTGCATGCACCGCTTGTAAAACTCGGAACGGTTGATAAAGAATATTCAATCGCTATGGAAGTTGCTTTTGGCGGCAGAATGGCTCATATTGTAGTTGATGATGAACATGTCGCATCAGTTGCAATAGAACTTTTAAAATCTTCAAATGCGGGAAGAGCTACGTTCATCCCTCTTAATAAAATAAAAAAAGCCCCATCGCGCCTTCAGTTACCCAAAGATAAAGGGGTTATTGATTTTGCCATAAATCTTGTAGATTTTGACGATGAATATATAGATGCATTTTATTATGCAGTAGGCGACACTATCGTTGTGGAAGATATTGAATGTGCAAAAAAACTTATCGGCAGATACAGAATGGTAACTCTGCAGGGCGAACTTCTTGAAAAATCAGGTTCAATGACAGGCGGAACAAGATTGCGGACAGGTCTGAGCTTCAGCCAGAATGATGATGAAGAACTAAATAATTACAAAGAACGCCTGAAAGAAATGGAACAAAAATTAGGCTCGCTGGAAAACAAAAAAAATTCCTTAGAACAGAAACTGGAAGATGTAAGAAGCAAATATTCAGATTCTATGAGCGAATTTTCAAAATCAAAAAGCGAACTTGAAAGTATGAACAGAAACTTTGAAAACAGTGAGAATATTTTAAAAGAAAAAGCTGATTTCATAACTTTAACTGCTCCGAAAATTGATGAATTAAATAAACAGTTAGATAAATTAGAAGAAAAGAATGTCAAAATTTATGATGATATGACTATCTGTCAGGAACAAATCGAAGAAGTTGAAAAACTTATTAATGATAAAGATTTGAAAAACCTGAAAGAAAAAACAGAAGGCGTTGAAGCTGAAATCAAAAGGCTTCAAGGTAAACTTATGGGTGCGGAGCACGATAAAAACGATCTTAACCGCCAGATAGCATTCCACAACAACCTTATAGAAACAAAAGAAGAAGAAATTACAAATATTGAACACAACAATTCAAAACTTGAAGAAGATAAAAAACAATATAAAAATGATATTGAAAATTTGAATAAAAAAATGGAGACTCTCCATGAACAAATTGCAGAAATAGAAGAAAAACTCGGCGAACTGCTTAAAGAACGCGACAGTATTCAAGAATCACTTGATAAACTTAAAGAAGAAAAATTCGCTAAAAATAACGAACTTGAAAAAATCGCAGAAGCGATTGAATCATTCAAATCACGCAGACGAGAACTTGAACCGCAATTGGAATCGGCAAGAAAAGAGCTTGAAGATGCAGGAGAAGATATCAACAAACTTGAACCTGTAGAAATCTCTATAGAAGAAATTACATCAAAAATACAGCGACTTGAAAAAAGAATGCAGGAGCTTGGCGATGTTAATATGAAAGCTTTGACTGCTTATGAAGAAGTTCTTGCCCGTCAGAATGAATTGAAACAGCATATTGAAACACTTTCAAAAGAACGCAAAGAAATCTTAGACAGAATGCACGGCTACGAACAGCTAAAAAAAGAAACGTTTATGAAAACGTATAATCATATAAACGAAAACTTTAAGGAAGTCTTCCACCAGCTGTCAGAAGGCGAAGGAGAACTTAAACTTGAATGTCCTGATGATCCTTTATCAGGCGGGCTTACAATTGAAGCACAGCCCAGAGACAAAAAACTTCAAAGATTAGAAAGTATGTCAGGCGGTGAAAAATCTTTGACGGCACTTGCTTTTGTCTTTGCAATTCAGCGATATATGCCATCTCCTTTCTATGCATTTGATGAAGTTGATGCAAGTTTAGATACTATGAATGTTGAGCGTATCGCCCAGATGGTGCAGAACCAGTCAAAAGATACGCAATTTATAGTAGTTAGCCATAGAAAACCTATGATAGAATCAGCAAATAGAACATTAGGTGTTACCCAGAAAGAAAAAGGCATCACAAAAGTTACCGGCATAAAACTAAGGGACGAATAATCAGGATATGAGTACAGAAATTGCATTAAATTATAATTTAGATTTACCTGATTTAGGCTTATCAACAGACGGCAAGCCCAAAAGTGAAGGCATCGGGATTTTAGTAGATATGGCAAAGGCCGGAAAAATTGATCCCTGGAACATCGATATTGTAGATGTTACGGATAAATATCTTGCTCACATGGTTCAAATGAAATCTCAAAATCTCAGAGTTACAGGCAGAACCTTCTTATTTGCCGCAATACTTTTAAAATTAAAATCAAATGTTCTGGAAGGTGTTGATATTACGCAGTTTGACACGCAGGAAGAAGATAATATCCAGTATGATGATGACGGATTTATTGTCGATTACGGCGAAGATGATTATGTGCCGACAAATAACGTTATATCAATTGATGAAGTTCTTCAAAGACGTACAAGCGTAAGATTAAATCACAACCGCGTTGTAACTTTGAAAGACTTAATCAGGCAATTGCAGTTCTATGAAAAATTAGAACAGAAACAATCTTTGAAAAGTGCGCATGAAAGAGCTAAAAGGCGTGTTCAGTCATATTCAAGACTAACACCTGATGATATCGTAAATCTTGCGCATGAAGAATATATTGAAACATGTGTTCAAACATTAAAAGAAAATTTATGCCAGATTTTTGAGAAAAATGATAAAATAGAATTGAATGAGCTTACTCTGCTCGGTATGGACAGGATAAGCGCATATATCGCCCTGTTATTTTTAACAGCAGAAACGGACTATGAACTTGAACAGAAAGAATTTTATTCTGATTTGTATGTTGTAAAAGGCACTGACAAAAATGAACAAATTGATTAAGATTCTGTAACAAGTTCACAATCGCAGATTAAAGACTGATTAACTCAGAGGACAAAAAATGGAACAGTTGAAATCGAGAATTGAAGCAGTTTTATTTATTACGGCAAGAGCAGTTTCGTTGGATGAGATTGCAACAATTCTCGGCGAAGATACAGAAACAATAGAAGAAGCAATATTAGAGCTTATTATGGATTATTCCGCCAGAGAAGGCGCTCTGGAAATTGACGATGAAAACGGCTATATTCTTCAGGTGAAAGAAGATTATATGGATTTAGTCGAGCTTCTCTGCCCTGTTGATTTAAAACCTGCAGTGCTTAGAACTTTATCTGTTATAGCATTAAAAGAACCTATCAGACAGACAGATTTAAAAGAATTGCGTGGTTCAAATGCTTATGAACATGTTCAGGAGCTTGTTGAAAAAGGTTTAGTATCAAAGACACGGGATAAAAACGGAAGAAGTTTTAACTTAAAAACTACTCCGAAGTTTGCCGAATACTTTAAACTTAAAGGCGATACCCGATCCCTTGCCAAAATATTGGAAATTGATAAGGGGATAAAAGATAATGACTCAGAAAAAAAATAATTTACATAGAATAATCACTGTTTTTATATGCACAATAGCAATAATTTTCGGTATTGTGTATAAACTTATGCCATCATATTATTACAAGCGCGGACTCAATTACTATAAAAATCAGGATTACGTAAAAGCTTATACAAACCTTAAAAAAGCCTATCTTGCAGATAGCGAAAACAAAGATTACAGATACTACTACGCAAAGACACTTACAAATTTAACCCCAAGCATTGCTGTACAAAAAGAGATTTTTGAAATTGCCTCAGGGAAAGAATTAGACAGTGCACAGCAGGTTGCTGATATGAAAATTTCCGAATGGCAGAGAAAAGTTTTTAATCTGACAGGAGATAATTATATAGAACAGGCACCATTTGACAGAGGCATTTTACGCTGGGACAAGACTAAATTTCCGCTCAAAACAGCAATTATTGATGAAAGCGGGAATCTGCCTGATTACTACAAGACAGAAATAATGAGCGCACTTTCGCAATGGCAGGATTCGACAGGCTTTATAAAATTTGCAATGACAAATAATTCAAAAAATGCAGAGATTATTATAAAAATTACAGAAACTCCTAAAAATACCTGCACACAGGAAGGTTGCAAATACGTAGCCGGTTATACAACACCTGAAATTAAGGGAAATTTATTAAAAAAATCAACAATCACTCTTTACTCGAAAGATCCCTATGGAAATTATTTTTCGGATAAAGAAATTTATAATACAATTTTGCATGAACTCGGTCATGCTCTTGGAATAATGGGACACAGTTACAGCACAGGCGATTTAATGTATATGACTACAGAAAATTCAAACAGTTTTTATGCGCCCTACAGAAGTTCTTTTCAATATCTTTCATCACAGGATATTAATACAATAAAACTGCTTTATATGCTCCTTCCGCAAATAACAAACACACCAATGAAAGAATTTAACACAAAAGGTCTCATTTATGCACCGGTAATTCTGGGAACATCAGAAGAAATTTCATCAAGAAAACTGGCAGAAGCAAAAAATTATATAAAAAATGCACCTGAACTTGCGGGAGGCTACATTGATTTAGGTGTAGCCTACGCCGAACTTAATAAAACATCTTCAGCAGTAAAAGCTATGAAAAAAGCATATAAACTTGCACAGACTCAGAATGAAAAATATATGGTCTGTTATAATCTGTCGGCAATTTATATGAACAGCGGTCATCTTGACGAGGCTCTTAAATATGCCCAGCAGGCAAAGGGCATAATTGACAGTTCTGAAGTTCAGGAGTTAATTACAAACATTGAGCTTGCCCGTAACGCAGATGAAAAGAATTTTCTAGGAAATTTTTTAAAGGATACAAAAAAAGATTAGCAAAAAATTTTTTTACGGTTTTTATACCATAAAAAAGGGAATTTATATGTATTCTTCTGCAATTAACAACAACCTTTCATTTACAAGTGTAGTACCTGTCAGAGTTTATATAGACGGCATGGAAACATTTAATCAAAAAAATATAAGAACAGCCTGCAGACAATTGTCATCGGTTCTTGCAGGACCGGCAGCAAATGATATAAAAAAAACAGGCATAGTAAAAGAATATGCAAAACACGATCCTGATTATATTTTACGGTTCGGGCTTAACGGTTATCCAAAGCTGAAAGGGAGTGCGAAAAAAATGCAGCCGTCAGATTATTTCAGGTGCATTTCTGACGACACAAAAAGTTATCTGTTTACAGGCGAACAGGCAAACAAACTACGGGAAGCAGGCAAAGCGGTAGGGCAGGAACAACAGGTATGTAAAAACAGACATCTTACAAACAGTTTTGACTTACATGCGGCAAAAAAGAATTACGGCTTTTTGATTGCAAACTATCTGCGTTCAACAAAACTGCGTCTGCGCGAAACTTTTGATAGTTTTACAAAACAACGAACCGGCAAGCCTGTTGATTTAAACATACATCTCACAAGCAACGGCAAATATGCGCAAAGCAATTTTAAAATTTTTCTGGATAAAATAACCTTTACTCCTTCAAACTCTTAACAAATACTTCACAAACGGTTTAAAAAAAGTTTTGTTTAGTTTATGCTTAAGCTGTTTGGAAAAATAAAAATTAATGGAGATATAAGATGTATAATGTAGCTATAATTGGTGCAGGTCCTGCAGGTATTTTTACGGCTCTTGAAATAACCAAATTAAAACCTGAGTGGAAAGTCGTATTAATAGAAAAAGGACAGAAAATTGAAAAAAGAAAATGTCTGCTCCGTGAAGGCTACGAAAAATGTCCTACATGCAAAAAATGCGGGCTTTTATGCGGCTGGGGAGGTGCAGGAGCCTTCTCTGACGGCAAATTAACACTTACACCTGATGTTGGCGGACATTTGGTTGATTATATGGACAGAAAACATGTCGAAGATTTAATTGCTTATGCCGACAGATTATATTTGGATTTTGGAGCAACAGACGAAGTTTTTGGAACAGATATGAAAGTTTTTCAGGAACTTGAGCGTCAGGCAGTACTTGCGGAATTAAAACTTGTCCATTCTCCTGTAAGACATTTAGGAACTGAAAGAAGCTTAAATGTTTTGAAAAACATGCAGGATTATCTGAGTGAAAGAATAACAATCTTAAATGATGTCTGCGCACAGTCTTTGATAGTAGAATGCGAACAGGTTAAGGGAATAATTCTCGACAACGGCGAAACAATCCGCGCGGAATATACAATAGTTGCTCCGGGAAGAGAAGGCGCTGACTGGCTTACTCAGGAGTTTGCAAAACATAAAATAGGTATGGTAAATAACGCTGTTGATATCGGTGTGCGCGTAGAGCTTCCGGCACCTGTTTTTGAACCTTTAACAGATAAATTATACGAATCAAAGCTTATCTATAATTCACCGACATTCGGCGATGAGGTCAGGACATTCTGTATGAACCCGAATGGAGAAGTTGTTCAGGAAAATTATAACGGAATTTCTACAGTCAACGGCCACAGCTATGCAGAAAAAACTACAAATAATACAAATTTTGCATTGCTTGTCAGCGAAAAATTCACTGAACCGTTTAAAGAACCTATACAGTACGGACAGCATATTGCAAGACTTGCAAACATGCTCGGAGGCGGAATTTTAGTCCAGCGTTTCGGCGATTTGCTTGACGGGAGAAGATCTACACCGGAAAGGATTAAAGCCAGCACTATAAGACCGACATTAGCATGCGCAACTCCTGGTGATTTAAGCCTTGTGATTCCTTACAGACAGATGACAAGCATTATTGAAATGCTTAAAGCTCTTGATAAAATTTGCCCCGGAACGGCATCAAGATATACCCTTCTATACGGTATTGAAGTAAAATTCTACTCTGCAAGAGTAAAACTAACAAACGAGCTTGAAACAGAAGGCGTAAAAAACCTCTTTGCAATAGGCGATGGAGCCGGTGTAACAAGAGGTTTAATACAAGCTTCAGCATCAGGCGTACATGCAGCAAGAACAATTTGCGCACGCGGATAAACTACGGCAGACAATCCCAGTAAGTTTTACCTGAACCGTCCGGACAGGTATTGCTTATCGCAAATTTTCCGCATGAAAATCCGTTTGTATTACTGGTTGAATTTTTGGAGCAATCAATATTCTCTACCCATTTCCAACCGGAATCACCGCAATCAGTTTCATCGTCTTCGCAATCCCTTATCAAGCCTGTCTGCGGGACTAATTTGCATTCATTGTCAAAGTGAAAAAAGAATAAATCATGTCCAAATGCATTTGGAGCTTTATTAGGACCGTTAGTATCAATAGTTACAAGTAGATTCTGATTACTGTCATGCTCGCGAAAACCAATAACTGCACCGCTTGGTAATGAAATAATCGTTGCTTCATTCCCGCTGTATAATGCTAAAACATTAAAATGAATTATGGCAGAAGAAGTTTGTTTACTATATGTCTTGCATTTCCTGACATATTTATCATAATAAACAATCTTATCAGAAACTTTATTATACTTAGAAGCAAAAAAATCTATAACCTCTTGTGCATTTGAATATGAACAGCTGCCAAATTCATTCGGTAAATATTGGGTTATTTGCAATAATTCTGAATAAGATTTTTTAAATGCAGTCTCAAGTGTTTTATGTCTGTATTTCGATATTAGCGCCGGCATTGTCATCGCTGCAACTATGCCGATAATGCCAAGTGTAATTAAAACTTCTGCAAGAGTGAAGGCTGCTCGTTTTTTAAGTGAATAAGAAAATAAGGTAATAGGAGAATAAGTTCGTTCCGGGAAGTTATTCTCGTCGTGCTGAACATTAGAATGACCTGTGTACACTCCCTCCCTAATCAGGGATGTTAGGTGTGGGTATTGATTGTTATTACCCATCCTCGCAGCCTTTCCTGATAAAGGAAAGAAGAATTTAACAAAACTTCCTGCTGCCTTAGTACCATAGTATCCCAGTATCTTTAAAATGCCAGCCTGATTGACATTTTGTCCTCTGATTAGCCGGCAAGTGCCCCCCCCCCGAAGCTGTTTCCAAAATTAAATTCTCTCATAATTCACTCCTTATATATTAAATTACATTAATGATTATAATACATTTTTGAATTATTTTCAATATAATTATAGAGTTGAAAAATTTTTACAAATCTGCTAAATAGATAAATATGGAACACAAAACAAACGTAATGCGCGAGCTTGACAGGCTCAAAATAAAATATAACCATTATTGCTATGCGAATACTGATGCAATAAGCGGAATAGAAGTTGCATCTGCTCTAAATCAAAATCCTGACAAAGTGTTTAAAACTCTTGTAACAGCAGGAAAATCAAAAAAGTACTATGTATTTATGATTCCAGTTGTGAAAGAACTTGATTTGAAAAAAGCTGCAAAAGCAGTTGGAGAAAAATCAATCGAAATGGTAAAATCAAAAGAACTTTTACCGCTTACCGGCTACATTCACGGTGGATGCTCGCCTATAGGTATGAAAAAATTTTTTACAACCACGATTGACAAAAGTGCTGAAAATCTTGATACAATAATTTTCAGTGCAGGAAAAATAGGCTATCAGGTGGAATTAGAACTTAATAATCTTTCTAAAATAATTAAATACAGCATTGCAGATATAGCTGCTTAAAAATTTACATAAATATATTATTTGCCTGAAAGACTTAATAATGCTATAATTATGATTATGAATAACAAACAGGTAAGCTTAACAACTCAAAACAGACTAATAATTTCAGGGCTTATGCTGAGTACCGTTCTTATTGTATTTATCGCTGTTTTTGCAATTTTTAACATTCAGAAAAATTTGAATGAAGGATATCAAAATTTCGGACAGATTGTTTCAAAGGCATTAGCAATAGAATGCGCAGGAATTACAAACAGTTCATCACATGAAACATTAAAAAGTCATGCAGATAAAATTGTCGAATCACACAGTGATATTATATTTATAGAATTTAGAGATTCTGATGGCAAACTTTTATATAAAACAAAGGGCACAGGAGCTTTTAAGCCGACAAGCCCCAATATAATTGTAAGTTCGCCTATGATAGCTGAAAGCGGAACAAACACGGGATCTGTTACTGTCGGGTTGTTAGGGAACATAATAAATCAAATTTCATCAACAACAAGAGCATCTTTATTATTTGTATTTACTGTCGCATGGGTAGTGTTTGCATTTGTTATTCTAATTAATACCTATCTGATTACTAGAGAATTAAGAATCTTGCATAAAGGTGTTCAAAAAATATCCACAGGTGAATTCGGCTATACAATTCAGGATAAAGATGTAAGTTCGGAAGTTAAAGAACTCTTCAATGCGTTCAATAATATGTCTAACAGGCTGCATCTATATGAAGAACAGAATATTGAACAGCTTACGCTTGAAAGAAACAAACTTGAAGCAGTGCTAATGAGTATTGCAAACGGAGTTGTAGTATGTGATAACAACGATAATGTTGTTTTAATAAATAATCATGCCCACAAGCTTCTCGAGCTTGACGAAAATCAGATGATGAATATCAAAATTCAGGATTACATTGATACCGAAGGCAATTACTGCTTTAAAGATAAAATTGAGGAATTTAAAGACACTCCTATTGAAGTAATGGAAAACAAACCGCTTGAATTTAATATTCAGGTTGACAAACGCGTTATAAAATCAATTATTTCACCCATGTTTACACGGAATAAAGATTATGTGGGCTATATTATTGTTCTTATTGATATGACCAAAGAAGCTGAGATGGACGCAATGCGCTCTACCTTTATTTCAAATGTTTCACATGAACTCAGAACGCCTGTTACGGTATTAAGAAGCTATATTGATACACTTTACAATTACGGCAATGAATTTGACTATGAAACTCAAAAAGAATTTATAGGCACAATTAATCAGGAAATTATAAGGCTTAACAGAATGGTAAATGACATACTTGATTTTTCAAGAATGGAAGCAAATGCAGAAATGGAAAAATCACTGAACAGCATCTATGAAGTTGTCGATAATTGTGTAAGCCAGATGCAGGCTTTGACCAAAGAACACAATCTTGCAATTTGTGTTGAAAAAGAAGAAAATATTCCAGAATTTTTATTCAACTATGACGGCATAGAAAGAGCTTTAACCAATCTGGTATCAAATGCTATAAAATATTCTCCTGATAACGGACAAATCAAAGTTATATTAAAAAAAGATGGAGATAACGCTGTAATAACTGTTTCGGATCAGGGATGCGGAATAGCACCCGAACATCAGAAAAAGATTTTTGACAGATTTTACAGAGTAGAAAATAATATTCATACAATAAAAGGAACAGGTCTCGGACTTCATCTTGTAAAACAAACTATTGAAAAATACCATAACGGAAAAGTTTTTGTTGAATCAGAAATTGGTAAAGGGGCAACTTTCGGTATTTCTCTTCCTATATTAAAAGTCGGCGAAAACAGCGAAAATTTGGTATAGAGGAATTTAATGGATTTTGGTAAAATTTTTGACTATTTTTGCAAAGGGTGTTTAATATTATTTTTGTTAATACTTTTTAATTCAGTTCTCGGAGATGTTTTATTTCGTGTAAAATATGCATTTCCAAAAGTTTCATCAACTGAAGGCGGACAAATTATAACAGTAAATGACCCTATACAGATAAATCTTACAAAAGCAAAATACATAAAGGCATACGGCGAAAAAGACATTTATGCTTTGCAGCCGCAGGCGCAATATTCTATCTCCGGAATGGTCGTAACCAAAAATACTAATTTCTGGTTCAGGGATATAATGCGCAACAAATTTGACGATATATGCCTTATGGATCTGGGAATAGTTTGGGGTGATCTTGCAAATGACAGAAAAAGGCTTTACAAACATCTGAAATTCAAATCACTTAAGACACTAGGTCAGTCAAGAAGACTTGAGTGGAGGACAAGACCGCCTCATAATATACCCTGGTCTTTAGGTTATGTAAGTTATCATCTATCGCATACACATCTAATTCCTGCTAATGCAAATGTTATGGGAGGACTTTTAAAGATTAAAAAAAATGATATAGTAAAACTTGACGGTTATCTGGTAGATATCTATACGGACAAAAGCGAACTTGTTGCCAGAACCAGTATGTCAAGAACCGATACCGATCCGACAAGCAGAGGCTCAGGCGCCTGCGAAGATATGTACGTCAAACAGGTGC
>ERZ780108.192-NODE-192-length-17415-cov-3.80115_pt1 | contig 17415 bp, 35 predicted proteins | sample MGYA00511369_ERZ780108 | MGnify/ENA primary metagenome ERZ780108 (study PRJEB29588, sample SAMEA2159553) | human gut metagenome | biome: human gut; feature: human-associated habitat; material: faeces | place: Denmark | collected 2008/2010 ...
CTGCATTCCTGCGTCATCTCTTTGGTGAGCTTTTGCAGTTCCTTAACATACCACCGCATAATCCCAGCGTTGACATTCAAGCGATTTGAGGTTAGCTGGTTTTTCATAAAATAAATTTCATAAAAGAAACGCCACAAAATGGCGTTTCTACAGTACCTTTACTCGATTTATACAAATGAGCTATGTATATTTAAATCTCTATCCCATCGGCTATGTCAAGTGAAGCTAATGTTATTACATCGGAATCTGTTTCGTTTTCTTCTTTGATAAAGTCAATGAGTTTTTGCTTCTGACTATCGCCGGGTAAATCAACAAGACACCCTAAAATGAACTCTTTATCATCCCAAATATCAGTAAGCATTTTTACAAGCTGCTTTCCTACATCAGTTTGTGATTTTTGTTCAATTAAAGCATCTAAATTCATTTTTAAATTTCCTTTTTGCTTACTATACGATAGCTATTAAAGCCTTTATTTTCAATTTTATAGATATGATTACCGATAGCTTTTGTAATAGATTTCTTTTTGCGCTGTTCCTTAGTCAGATTAGTGTTTAGTTCACTCATAACCCGCGCATATTCATCTTTTGGAAGCTGAACCTCTTTACGGGTTCTTTTTCTTATTTTATCACTTCTTTGTGATTTTTCAACCTTGCCCGAACCGCCCTCGCCAAACTGTCCGTTTTCCCTGCGGGGGTGTTTGCTTTCCTCCCACTCGTCAGAGTTAAAAAAATTGGTGCTGTTTTCGCCACCCCCTAATAAATCTGCAAATGGGTCGTTCTCAACCGGTTCCCCTTCCATTTCTTCCGAAAGTGTGTTATAGCCGGAGTTTATGTCTTCACGCAGTACGCTCCTAACCTCGTCAGGTGAAATTACACCGGCATTAACATAATTCATATCTGTTCTGGAATTAAGTTCCTTAATTTCCGCGCGTTCTTTTTCCGTCGGCGTGTCTATCGGGTCAAAGTTTGTTATATAGTGTTTGTCAAGGTCAAATTCCGACTTTGCAAGCAAGCGATAATGAAAATCCAAAATCGGGCAATAGTCCTGACGTTGAATAGATTGCTGGAGTTTAGAATAGTTTCTGTCCTCGTAGCTTCCAGTTGATTGCCAGCCTTTCGGAGATGTCTCCAATAATCTTGCTGACGGTACCCATGAAATCGCTGATACAATCTGATACCCGAGCATTACAACCGCGTCAAAGTCTGTTAAAGAAGTGTCAATCTGTCCCAGTTTCTGGTCGCGTTTGATAAACAGCCAGCCCCAGTTGTTACGCAGATAAGTCATCAACCAGAATTCTTTTTTCAATTTCTCTTCATCCGCAAGAAAAGCGTTCAGGTTACCCTCTACGTAATTTAAACGTTTGGACTGCGCAAGCATAGGTGCTTCTTTTGAGGTCTTGTGCGCAGCATAAACGTATTGATACAACTGCTGCGGCAGAGGATATCCGCCAAAATAGTATGTGGGTTTTAAGATATCCGACACCTGCCCGTAGGTGTTAAAAACAACCCAAGTATAATGAACAAGTGTACCGTCAGGCATTCTAAACCACGTAGGTTGATAAAACCTGTCAGAAGCAGGGTTTGTAGTCGCTTCCATATCAAGAACCGGAGCAACCCAGATAGGCTCGATTACTACCATACCTTTATAAGACTTTGGTGTGATTGCGTCAATGTTAAACGGTACGGAATAATCAGCACCTTTGACAAGCGGAATACATAGCGCCTGCCCGTATTTGCGTTTGTTTTCGGCAAACTTTTTGCAGATTGATTTTATCTTATACTTTCCGTCATCATTAGACAGATTTTTAAGTTTTTCAATTATATCTTTGTCTTCATCAGTTACTTCATCATCTTTGAGCAGCAAATCATAATTGATAGATATTGCATCTTCGCAAGGGAGTGCAAGGCATTTATTTATAAGCCAGTCCTGCGCTAAGATTGAGCAGTTATTAAAGCCTATAAAACCGTTCGCCGCAAAGTGCGTAAAAATAACCTCTTCGCCCACAAAATTCGGGTTATAAACCTGTTGAAAAGTTTTAGCATCATAGCCGTCGAGGCTATCCATAGCAACATTGATTGTGCCGCCGTCGACTGCCACCTGTTGGATAACAAAATCTTTTGCAGTTCTTTGCACTGAACAGGCGTAAAGCGCTTGCAAATCGGCTTTGTGGCTTTCAATATTAAACGGCGTGCCTTTCGGTTCTTTTTTGAAAGGCTTTTTTATTTCTTGTTTTTTCTTGAAAAAGTTAAACATATTAATATTCGAATTCGTCTTCTAAACTGTATCTGACAGCGTCGATTGTATGATTATCTTTATCAGGGAATTTGCTTTTAATAGTTTCGTCTTTGTTGAGTTCAAGCGAATATTCGCTGAATTCCCTCGCAGCGTTCGGGCATCGCTCGGAGTCAATGTTTATTTTCTTTAATCCTTGCAGACGCTTTATCCCGTAGCTCACAGAACCGGCGCCCTTGCGTGCGCCTCTGATAGGTAATCCGGAATTTTCAAAATCATCAATGCTTTTGGGCTCTTCGCTGTCTGCAACGATTTCAACAGACTTTGAGTGTTTTTTATATACCTGTTCTATTGCATCATCATTTGAAAGTCCGACTTGATAAATTTCATCAAAAATGTACAAACGCTTGTATTTGCGTTCATAGTGGACTTTTATCCAGACAAACGGGTCAACAGCGTATCCCCAGTCAATCCCCTCACAAATGTTGTCAAACCTGTTTATCTCCTCTTTAGTGATTTTTCTCAGTTCAATGTTTGTAAAGACGTTTAAGCCTGTCCCGACTTCTTCGCCCAGATACTCGTTGCGGTATGCAAGCAGGTTTGAGTTTTTGAGATCTTCCGCTTCGATAAAAAACGGTTTTCCGAGCCACTCAGGCGGTACATCCAGATATGTTGAATGATGTACAAGACGGTTAGGTTTATCTTTTCGCCCTTCTTTATTAACCCAGTTTTTCGGGTCTTCCGGCGGGTTGTAGCTGTAAAAGATTAAAGCCTCATCACCGCCCCTGACGACTGACTGCTTGACATCGCGGATTTCCTTCATCCCGTCAAACTGTTTCAGTTCCTCAAACCACAGGATTTTTATATATCCGAAAGGCAATTTTATTGACCTTGAATTTTCAGGGTCATCTAAGCCGTAAAAAAGGATTAATTGACCTGTCGGCAGGTATTCAATTTTCAAAGGGTTTTTGTAGGCTTTGAAATAATCTCTAAGCCCCAGCGCGTTTATTGCCCAGAGTATCTGGTTATATACAGATGTTTCAAGTTTGTTGCCAACTTTACGGTAACAGACAGCATGGATTTCAGGATTTTTAATAAGGTTTAGAACTACTTCAATAGAAATGAAACTTGACTTTGTAGAGCCTCTGCCGCCTTTAAGCCAGTATTCAAGATGTCCGCCCTGCTTGATATCCCGATGAACACCATAAAACGCAGGACATATTAAAGTTTTTAAGCTGGTTTCTGTCATGCATTAGATATCATCCTTTATGGTTATCGGGTTAATTTTAACTTCCTGCTTGTCTATCGGTTTTTCACCAAGCGTATCGCGAATAGCTAAATATGCACTAACATCGCCTTTAACAGCTTTTTTTATTAGTGCAACAGTCATTGCATAGTCATTTTTAAATCCTATTTCTTCATCATTAAGCTGTAAACAAAGCTCCAGCAGCTCTTTTAACTTCTTGCGTTCTCTACGGCTTTCGCCAGATTTTTCCCCGCCTTTTTTGCCTTTTTCTCTCGCTTCGCTCTTGGTTCGTATAGGTTTTAAATTTCCAGAGTTTGCCATAGGCTAATCCTTAATTTCTCTTATATAAGTTCTTAGTATCTCTTTTAACTCAGATGAACGAAATGGATGTTGAATACAAAAAGTATCTATATTCTGTTCTACAACCATATATTTTGCACCATTAGACTTTTGAATAATATCTCCAACTTGTAACTGACATTCATCAAAACGGAATTTGTCGCGAATTGTTATCTCTTCTGCCATTACACCACCTGCCTGTTTACTAACCCCAACTTGCCCTGCAAATCCTGTGCTATGCCGTCTATAAGGCTTACTTCTGCACGCGGCGTGTCTTTCTCCTGCAACATCTCCTGCATAAGAACAAGACAATCAATTAAAAGCTTTTGCATAGCTTCAAAATTCTTTTTGTCGTCCTGCTCCAATGCCGGAAGTAAATTCATAGCTTTAGCAAGATATTCACCGGATGGTAAAGGCAAAATGTCATTACCAAGAAGGCACGTTTCTTTTATTCCGTCAATAAAAGTGTCCAAGCCGTCATAAATTCGGTCGGCAAATAAATGCTTAGAGTAAAAATCATCACCTTTGCAAGAATAATGAATATCTTTGGCAAAATTTTGAATGGCTATCAAATAGCAAATAAGTTTATTAATATTCTCCATAATTTCCCAATAAAAAAGCCGCGCAATGCGGCTTTGAGAGTAAGATAATTTTAAAAGGATTTACTCAGTATGTTATATATTCACATTCTAACAATAAACGATTTTCAAAGTGGTGTAAAGTGTGCGTTAGTGTGTGTTTTTTTTGAAGGAAACAAGGCATAAAAAAAAGAAGCCACCAAGAGCCTCTTTTGCAACTATATGTTAATTCTTTATATTCGGAACATTTATTTTTAATATTGCAAATATTGATAAAAGAATAAATACAATGTTATTCAAAATTTGATCTAAAATATATTTTTGTATAGCTTCTACTGTAAAAAATTTCCATAATAAACAACCTGCAATACACGTAATAAAAATAATAGCTAATATAAGCAAAAACCATTTGAATATATTACGGCGATGATAATCATTATTATTTTCTAATAATTGTAAATCAGTTTTTTCTTCAACCGCTTTTTGAGGCTTTTTTATAGGGTTTTCACACTTCGATGTATCCGACATAATATCCTAACTCTCTAAGACGTATAATCGCCGCGAAAAGCGAAACATCAAATTCATTTGCAAACTTACTTACAATATCTCTATCAATTTTAGATTGCTTATTAATATTTTGAGATTTTAAAAAATCTGTAACACATTCAACAGGCATAAGCAATTCTGCTGCGAAATTATCTGCATCCTCTTCCTCTTTTATAGACAAAGAGCAATTGTTTTGCCTGCCGACAACTCCGAATTCCACAATTTTATCTTTGTGTTTTATAAAATGTGCAATTTCATGCGCAATAGAAAATCTTTTACGGGTAGGCTTTTCCCGTGAATTAACATAAATTTCATAAACATCCAATTCTTTGTCATAAGCAATAAATGAAGGCACATTTATTTCTTCGGTAGAATATACTTTAATCCCTAAGCTGTTTGCCAATTCTATAATATCAATTCTACCTTTAGTTTTTCTCAAATTTATAGCTTGTTCTATAATCGGATGTGTCATAGCTATATTATACCACCATTCTAAGCAATCCGTCAATAAACATTCTGCTAAGAATATTATGCCCGAAAATCCTTCTTTCTTATCCTACTCTCGAAAATATTATACCACAAAATTACTTCTTCACATTGTTCACCGGAATGCACAGGTGCTCGGGCTTCATTGTGAATGTGCGCAAGTTTACCCCTTTTCTGTAAGCTGCGCGCCTCAAGCGCCTTAAATATTTTAAATCCTTTTCGCCGTTCTCCATAATAAGAACACACGCAGCCTGCCTGTTTGTCATTTTCCCGTAGTAAATTGCCTGTCCGATACATTCAGCCCATTTGTTCGCAAAGTCAAATTCAACTGCCATATCAGGAAGCAGACAATCAACACGAGTTTTGTCATTGAGTTTATACTCTGTAATACCGCCTTTTTTAGCACACCATGCCTTTTGATATTCCGCTTCAGGATGTAACCTTTTAGCCCACACAGGCGATATGGTAAGAATTAAACAAATTAATACATAAATCTTTCTCATATTTGGATTATAATCTATAAAATTTAAAATACGTTAATAATAGTTCCTGTTATTTAGGTTCATTTTCTTTTAATACACGTGATAATGAATAAGTTCTTGATGAGTTAGTATTTATATGAGGAGAAAAAGAAGTATATGTAGGATTAGGTAAAATTATTTTATATACTTCATCCAAATTATCTTTTGCATACTTTATTATATCATCACGTATATCATTTATAGCTTTCTCTAATTCACTTGAACCACTAATTAATAGAGAATTATACTTTGCTGTAATACTAAATCTTAAACTGTATTTTTTGTTTAATTCTTTTGCATACTCTTGAAATGCTTCAAATAATTTACCTTCTTTAATCATCTTATATTCTTCCGAATTCATAATACCTCCTTTACATCCCATAATTAACAGGCATTGTGTACACTAAAAAATAAACAACTTTATCTAAAATAAAATTATTTTCAAAATAGTATGGTTTACTTCTGACTTCACTATATCTCGTATTTTCTAAAAAGTGAAACGTTGCTTTATCCCAATCAAGACTATTTGCAGTCTGATTATAAGTTATGCAAAGTTCTTCTGACATAAAAATTTTTCCGTTTAATTTTGCTTTATCGTCATTCATATAGGCAAAACAACCGTAGTAAATGTCATTATTATGTCTGTATGTGTCTGAAATCAATACTAATCTATTATCATAAGGATAAATTATATACTTATCCGAAGCATAACAAGGATTAATAAAAAAGCCTGATATCATTGATAATACTAAAAGTTGTTTGCTTAATTTCATTGTATTACTCCACAAATTTATAATAATCTAACATCCTTTGCATAGCCAGCTTTTGTTCTTCTGTTATGATAAAATCTTCATTATATTTACCACTTAAACGCATAATAGTTTTGTTTGAGTTTATAATTTTATTAATTATATTGTCATATCTATTATACAACAATACGGAGCTTTCCCAAACTCCTATTTCGACAACTTCCCTTCTAGGTTCATCCAATTCTGTTGAACCAATCACATATTTTTCACCATCAATATTAAAAATTATAGAATCATAAAATATCCAACTATCGCCAAAATACGAAATTCTTATAATCAATTGCTTATTATTCCCTTCTTTAGTCATAAACAAAAATATTGGGGAAAAGAAAGCTTGATGAGATAAACCTGCAAAGGATGTATTTGAACTGTCAAAATAATAAGTCAAATTTTCTACTTCATCATAATGTGAAATAATATGTGTTTTTAACTGATTAATATAAGCTATTCTTTTTCTCTGAGCTTTTTGGGCTTCTGAAATTAAAGAATTAATATATTTTAAAAATTGTGCTTTATTTGCTATATTATGTGTTGAATTAATAGAATTTTTAGCTAAATTATAATTTTTTATAGCTTCTTGATATTTGCCGTTTTTATACGCATTAAAACCAATATCATTATATTTCCAAAAACTAGCAATATTAATTCTTTCTTTTAAAAAATCAGAAAACTGTTTTTGGGCTAATTGAGTATTACCTGCCGTTTTATAATAACTAATAGCTTCTTGATAGTTCCTCTTTTTATATTCCTCATCTCCTAATTGTACATTATAGTAAAAGGTTATAATATCACTATATTTTTTAACTTCTTTGTATTGCGGATAAACTTTATTTACCTTCTGAATATATTCATAAGCCTGACTATAATTTTTCTGTTCATAAGCTTCTATAGCATTATTATAATTGCTATAAACTTTATATTGATTAAGTATTAGAAAACTAATTATAATAAAGAATACTATTGCAGGACCTATCAGATTTTCTTTATTCTCTTTTAACCATTGGAAAAATATATTGCCTTTATTTAAGCGGGTTTCTTCTTCCTTTGGAATATATCTTTTTAAATCTAACGGCATAACTCTTTATTCCTGAAAATCATCTTTATCAATAGAATTTTTATTTTGTTCAACAAGCTCCCTCAACAAATCTCTAATATCAACAAATAGATAGATCAAATAATAAAAAGCAACAAATAAAATCAATCCAATTAAAATTTCAAAAAAAGCGGCTAATGGTTCAGTTGTAAATAAAAAAAGTCCTACAAGAATTATAACTGTTAAAACAATCCAAGCACTAAAATCGATTAGACCTCTACCAAAATCCACAACGAATTTTTTCATATTTACTCCTTTACCATCTTACTCCAAACTAAAATATCATACTTCAAGATATTTTTTAATTTATTTAATCACAAAAATTAAAAAAGTCTATTAGCCATAAGTCTAAAATATTTCATTTTAACGCAGTATTTTTCAAATAAAATCGCTTATGTTTCCGTTTTTATTTTTGCTGAAACCTTTATGATTATTCTGGAATTATGAAGGAGAAAAAGTTATGAAATATTTTAATTTGTTAATTAGCGATACAAAAGAATTTTTATCAGATAATATTAACCGTCTTGGTATTTTGGTAGTTTTGCTTTGTTTAATAAATGTATGCGGGTTTTATGTTATAGAAAAAGAGTTGAAAGAATGCATAAAGACAGTAAATTTCAGATATTTTAATATTACAAGAAGTCTTGAAGATATTCACAATGTAAAAATTGACACACAAGACGGAAGCTTAAAATTTAATCCTAATAATATATAATTTATTTCCGTTTATTAACTTTTATAGATTTTTCATATAAACATATAGGATTATCATGTGGCGGGATGCAAAAGGAAAATCGAGTTTTACCTTTTGCATTTGCTATTGCAAAATCACCATTTTGAATAATATTCATACCTATAAGTATATCCGCACCAACAAAATCTGATTCAGTTATTTTTACATTCGGGAAACAAAGATTATTCGGCAATAACAAATCCACTAAATAAACATTAACTTCTTCTTTGCTATTAACCCCTGTAACAGTAGTTTTATCAATAGGTATTAAACCTAAATGTTTAGCTAATCTCGGGGTAATTACAGAATGAGTTGCACCGGTGTCCCATAGTGCATTCACCTGTGTAAATTGGGATTTTTTATCTTGGCGTGTTATTTCCGCTATATTTATGCCGACTGGAGTAATTAAAGCCGGAACTACACCATTATATTCAAACTTAAATGCGTGATGAAATTTTTTGCTCATTACTAAGCGAATACCCTATTATAAAATCTTACAGTCTGCTCTTCCGGTTCAATGTATTTTACAAGGAATGTACCTAATTCATTCTCAACCAAAGCAGCTGATATTGCTTCTTCCATTGAGTTATAAGAACCTAAAATTTTATCATCTTTGATAACTATATGTTTGTGTAAGTAATTTTTGATTAGGTTAGCTTTATTGTCCTGATAAAATTTATATTCCTTTTCTAGCATATAAACCTCACTTTCAAAGTATATAATAAATAACGTAAAAAAGTCATTAATCTTTAATATTTTCAATAAACATTTACATTATTTAAACTCTTTTTGAATGATTTGCTAACTATTATACCATATTATGCCCAATTTTAGCAATAAACTAACTGAATTAAACCTATTCTCCGTACAATAAATAATCAATAGACACTTTAAAATTCTGCTTAATCCGATTAAGTATATTCAAATCAGGCTGAATTTTGCCTACAACGAGCTTTAAATAATCATTTTCGGAAATCTTGAGCAATTGAGCCATTTCACGATCTAAAAAATTATGCTTAGCTTGCAGCTCTGATAACCTTTTGCCGAACTGTGAGCTTTTTTCGTCTACAGATGTGTCATTTTGACGCTCAAGAGAATAAGCATGAGTTTTATATAACTCTACACCAAAATAATTTTCTATCGCTTGAAGCTCTGATATCGTTACCTCAGTATCAAACTTAACTCTTTTACTCATTGCTTGTCTTGATAAATTTAAAACATTCGCTATAGACATTTGAGTAATCTTGTGATTTGGTATTAAGTTTTGTAAATCCTCTTGAAGCTCAGTAAAATTCATGTTTTTTATCTTTTTGTAGTATTATTTTTTATATTTTGTAAAAAAAAAGTTGACATATATAATACTTCATGTTACTCTTTGTTTGTGAATGAACATTAGAGTACGTGAACGGTTAATCCCGCCACTGCTTAATTCCATACAATAATACTACAACAAACATAATCAGATATCACCCGATTGGGTAATATTGTTATGCAAAATTTACAAACCGCACATTTAAAATCTTATAATCTTATACGGGGTATAATTCTGCCGAGAACGGTAAACTGTTCGCCTTGATTGATATAAAACGGGTCATACTCTTTGTTGAGAGAAATACATTTAATCTTATCTCCGAGAAGGTTAATTTCTTTAACATAACACTGTCCGTTGTATCTGAATGCGAATATGTGCCCGTCAACGAGTTCCGTATCGCCTCTGTCGATAATAACTTTATCACCGTGGCGGTATTCGGGAGCCATAGAATTTCCGCTTACGCTGACGATTTCGCAATGTTGCGGGTTAATCCTGCATCCGCGTTCTGTTGTGAGCAAACGAGCGTCAAGTGTCATAGTTTCTTTGGTTTCGTCAAGAACTTCCACACCATAGCCGGCAGAAAGAAAAACATCCGGACGATAAATAATTTGAACGGTGTCTTGATTATTATTGTTGACCTTTTTATTTAAAAAGGCATCATCCAATGCTATAATTTCCCATTCTTTTAGTTCCTGTTTACGTGTAACTCTGTTTTGAGCAGCTTGTTTGCTGCCAAGACCTAAAATCTTCGCTACTTGTTCATAAGTAATTTTCTTTTTTGTTAAGTTTTGTAAATCGTTAATCTTCTCATTTAAAAGCATATTTTACACCATTTGAATTATTTTTGATTTGTTATATTGACTTTTGATTATCATTATGTTACATTATTACCATAAATTTATATAAAGGAGAAACTTATGAAAGATAGAATTATCGTTTTAGTTCCTAAGGCTTTGAAAGAAAAAGCCGAAAGAATGAAGCAATGTGGATTAAACGTTTCACAGTTATTGCGTAATTATTTAGAATCTTACTCTATGGAAGAAAAAAGCGAGAGTGTAGCTTAAATCCCGCTTATTTAATCCACAAATCAATTATAAACCAAACAAGCCAATAAGTCTATTAGGCTTAGCTTGGCTATGCAAAAGTTTACATTTGTACATTGAAAATTGAATAGAAAGGAGGGAGGCGATGCAGGAAACTTTTAAAAAAGTTCTTGAAATGGTCAAAGAAAAACCGTCAGCAGAAGTATTTAAAATACAATCTTTAGACGGTAAAAAGATCATGACAAGCAGCTTTGATGCCAAAGAACATAGCTGTGCAAGCCGCTATAAAAAAGAAGGCTTTTTAGTTTTATTTACTAACTATTAAGCCATTCTACGGCACCTTTTCTAAGGTTGTATGATGCCCAAGAAGAAGATAGTTCGGCAACAAATAAGGTATCATTTGTATCAATAAATTGCTTCAGAAAATCCCTTATGTTGCTGCAACTATCTGCCGTAGATATAAGCCAATCACTCTCATTGATTTTGCAATAAGATCCATAGGCTTTTATTGCATCAATAAGATTATCATAGTTTTGACCTGGCTCATGCAAATCATAACTTATTATTTTGATTGTCATATCCCTATTCCTCCTTTCTTCCAAAATTATGAGAACTAAAAAGTTCTCAACTTCATGAGAAATGTAAATTCCATGCTTTTCTATGAAGTACAAGAGCACATTGACAACCGAATAACATAAGACCGCAAGCAGATGCGCGGCAGCAAGTTAATAATCTTCCCCTGTCCTTTTAGGAAGCGTGGATGTCAGGGATTATTAACATAAACAAGTTTTTAATATCAGCTGTCAAGGATTACTTGACAGTTGCCTTAAGAACTTAATATCGCCAAGCACAGTTTCCCGATACCCTGCAAAAATCGGCTTTTATCGGTATATGTCAAACCGTTTGCGGTGGTCTTTATCGCATAAGAAAATTTAAGTCAAATCTCTTCACCTAGCCCTGTGTGTGTATACTATCCTAATTCAAGTCTGCGCAGGGCTTTTTAAAGAGATTTTATTCGGGGCTTTCCTAAGTTGTTTCATTAAATCCAGCCCCGTTTTTCTTACAAAAAGAAAGGATTTACTATGCAAAAAGAAACTTTAGGCGAATTTATTGCCACATTTGTTTTATTCGGCAGTTTTTTCGCAATGGTTATAGGAGGGTAAGATGTTAAATTTAGATGACAGAGCAAATTTAATAAATCTTGCAATGCAGGCAGAAGCAGAATGCTACAACGCCTATTTTATGCAGGGAGCTACAAAGATTTTGACAAATTTTGCAGAGATACACGGAGCACGTGTTTTATGGAGTTTTTTAATCAACGCAAGTGAGATAACTTACCGGCTTTATCTTGAATATTGCCTTTTAGGTTCTCCGGCATTGAAGGAAAACATAAGTTTTAAGGTGTGAATTATGGATGATGATTATATTGTTTACAACGAATGGGCTAACGATGAACTCATCTGGGGGAGCGGTCAGAATAACTGGTGCAGAGCTTATTCTCTTGAAGAATGGAGTAAAGAACCTATGTTTGACGACTATGATGAGCTTTTAGAAATCGAAATCCCGTTTTAGAAAGGATTAAAATGAGTAAAATAAGACGTTTAAAACCTGATGAAATAGAATGCAGGGTTTCTCAAGTAACCGCAAAAGGCTGTTCACTCTTATTATATAAAACTGCAAGAACAGACAGAGCAATTCTTGATGAAACTTTTGGCGAACTATGGCAAAATGATTTTAAAATCATAGATGACAAAATGTATGGCGGTATTGGAATTTATAACAAAGAACTTAACCAATGGCTCTGGCGTTGGGATTGCGGAACTGAAAGTAATACCGAAAAAGAAAAAGGACAAGCTTCTGATTGCTTCAAACGAGCAGGGTTTAAATGGGGCATTGGGATTGAGTTATATTCCGCTCCGTTTATTTGGCTTTCCGTTGATACAGAAAAAAACGATAAGGGAAAATATCAGTTAAAAGATAAATATGCCAAATATTTTGTTAAATCAATTGATTATGCAGATAATGGCAACATTAAAGATTTAATTATCATTGATGATAACAACAAACAGGTATATTCAATGAAAAAAAAGAGTAATTCTCAAGGACAAATAAAAGATGATACACAAATTTATGTAACACTTGCAAAAATTGAAGATATAGATACTATAAAAAGCTTTTACGATGCAAATAAAGAAAACGTCAAAGACCGTAAAGCTTTTCACGAAATGGCACAGCAAAGAATAAAAGCAATAAGAGAGATTAAAGCAAATTTTGAAGGTGAATAATGGACGCACAGGATTACGCAGAAGAATTGAGAGCAAATGCAAAAGAATTCAAACAATATGCATTTGAATATAAAAAAGAACGCGCTTTGTATGCAGAAGCTTTAAATAAACTGACCGGTTTAATTTATCGTGCGAATTTATCAGACGATAAAGCAGCCTTTGAAAATAAATTCTCAAAGCTTTTATGTACACCTTATAAGGAAGAAGCAGAATTTTATATAAAACAATTCAACAACTCACGTGCAAATTATAAGGGTTGGGAAATGATATTGGAAGCTTATAAATCTGAAATAAGCGCAATACAATCAGTAATCAAATATAATTTGCAAGGTGAAATTAATACTAATTTGGCAAATAAAACAGAGTTAGAACAATACTATTAAGGAGGAAAAAATGAACGCAGGTTATGGCTGGACTAAAACAACGGAAGACGGGAAAACATATATCTCAATCAGTCTTGATGAGATATTCGGAGCTTGGTTTCCATTCTTAAATAAGATTTACATCACTCTATGGCATATTCCTAAAGATGAGCGGAAAAGCGAAAAGTCCCCGAACTGGGTGCTTAAATTTGGATTAAAAAAAGATAAACCGCAAGATGCAGAACAAACAGAAGAAGTCCTTTACTAGGACTTCTTTTTTAAGGAGAACCAATGGCAAAACGATTTTGTGATACTGAACTCTGGCAAAAGGAATGGTTTCAGGAATTAAGTTTAAAACATAAAGTTTTACTTAAATATATTTTTGAAAATTGCGATTGTGCAGGAGTTTGGAATATAAATTTTAAACTTGCATCTTTTGTTATTGGAGAAACAGTATCACTTGAAGATATTGAATATATAAATTCCGTAAAAGAACAGTTTGAAATTTTAGATAATAAAAATATTTTTGTTATTGATTTTATAAATTTCCAATATGGAACTCTTTCAGAAAATTGCAAGCCGCATAAATCAATAATCGAAAAATTAAAAAAATATAATTTAATTCAAAGGGTATTCAAAGGGTATCCAAAGGGTATGGATACCCTTGAAGAAAAAGTACAATACAAAGAAAAAGAAGAAGATATTTCTTCTTCTTTGCTACTTTCTTCTTCTTTAGAAAATCAAAAAATTTACGGCAAGTACAACAATGTTTGTCTAACCGCTGAACAATATAACCGGTTACAGGTGCTTTGTATGAGCCAAAAACTCTTAGATGAGCTTATTGACAGCTTATCAACAAATATTGCGGAAGGGAAAGAAAAGCCTTATCAAGCTGATTTCCCCGAAGCTCATTCTATCAGAATTGAGAAATACTTTGAATACAGACGAAAAAACCCGCAAAAATTCACTAATAAGGTCGCATACAAATCAAAGGCACAGGAGCAGGCAGATTGCAACAGCGCAATAGCTGAATGGGCGCGCGAATGGAAAGAAAAACACAAAGGAGGGTAAAATATGGAAGTTACGCAATTTCTTGAAGAAATGGTATTACTTTATCCTCCGGAACAGAAAGACCCTTTCAAGATTAAATCAATCTTGAGCATATATGCGGAACACTTATTACGTGAAATTCAGCGAACCGGGAAAAGATACGATTTCTTGAAGCTTTCCCGATACATTCAACGAAATTACAAATACCAGAAATTCCCGACAATCCCGTCATTATTAGAGTTTTTGCCTTACGGAGAAATCTATAACGAAAGCCTTTCAGGGAATGAAGGAAAGTTAATAAAACGAAAGTACAGAGGCGTTGTGTATGAGTTTACGATTGTACCAAATCACTGGGAAGGGGTTAAAACAATTGAACAATTAGACAGAGAAATTGCACTAAAGACAGCAAAAGAGGGGATATGATATGACACAACAACAGAGAGTTTTAAACTACTTGAAACAAAACGGCTCAATAACAAGCCTTGAGATGTTCGACAATTTTTACATCTGCTGTCCTCAGGCAGTTATAAGAGACCTTAGAAAAACGTTAGGTTTTGATGCGATAACAGACATCTGGGAGCGAAAAAAACGGACAGAATACAAATCTGACGGCACAGAAAAAGTTAAAACCGTCAAATATAAACGGTATTTTTTGAAAAAGTTAGAGGGGAGAGCATGAGTATAAAAGATGACTTGAAACTCTATCCCTGCTATTTATACAGACATAAGAAGCTTTTAAAAATTCCGCCGCCTGAGAATTGGTCATCAGCTTTGCAGATGCACCATTTTGTAAGGCAAAGCATAAGAAAGAATTCACCTGATTTTTACAAACGGGTAGAACACCTGCAAAAGCTTATTTTAATGCCTTCAATAATGAATTATGACTTAGAAACAATGGGAGAAGTTAAATTTTTCGAGAAATACGGGGTTAATAAAAATGACCTTGTGTTTAACCGAAAAAAATGGAGAGAGAATTATTACGATGTACGAACCGATAACACTGAAACGCTTAGATGATTATGCAGAAATCCTGAAAGAATATAAACGCCTTGTAATTCAAAAACTACAGCTTCAATCACGTCTTGGAATGTCAGGTGTAGATTATTCCGCCATAAAAGTAACATCAGGCAGCACCCATAAAATATCCGAGCAGGAACACTGGGTAATGTCGCTTGAAAAACTTAATAAAAAACTCTTGGAATACAGGAGTTGGATCCTGCCGGAAGAAGAAATTTTAAAAACTCAAATCTGCAGAATTTCAAAAATGCATTACAGACAATTGTTAATTCTACGTTACATTTTTAGGTTCAAATGGTCAAGGATTATAAAAGAATTTTTCGGGTTTGAAGATGACTTTGAAGAAGAAAAAAATCTGAGATACAAAGACAAAATTTTTGACTGGAACAAAGCTGCACTTGCCGAACTTGAAAAAATCAGCGCAAAACCTTACGTAAAAGCCTCAAAACAATTAACTTTAAAGGAGATATAAAGGATGCTAAGCATACAGGAGATAAACTTACTGCAGGGAAATTATGAAGCGTTAAAGAAGCAGAATGAAGAATTACAAACTGAAAGAAATCTTTTGATTAAAGAACGCAACGAACTCAAACACCTGCTAAAATCAGAGCGAACCAGAAACAGAATATTGATTGTAAAATACAACAAATTAAAGGAGAAACATGCTCATGCTAGATAATTTTGAACAAGAGTATACGAAATACGAAGCCAAACTGTTTGCGCCATTTGATGATGAACGCATGACAGAGGATGAATACGAAGATATGATGACGACTTTAGGAGAAAGTCTGATGGAAGAAAAATGGCTAAAGGAAATTGAAAATGACAGATAAAGAACAAGTGATAATTGATGGTGCTGATGTAAGCAAGTGTCAAGATTTCTATATCTCTTCAACAGGTACTAAATGTTGTTATTGTGAAAGTGATAACACACAGTATCTTGCTTGCAAAGATAATCCAAACTGCTACTTCAAACAACTTGCTCGCAAGACGCAGGAGTGCGAGGAGCTGAAAAAAGGACTTGATTTGTATAAAACTTGGTATCGAGCAAAGCATGATGATATTAAAAATTATTTAGGTCGTTGTTATAATGCTCTTGAAGAGATTAGGAAGATTATTGCTTCTACAGATGTAAGAACAAGACCGAAATTATATGACTTTGAGCAGGATAATAAAATCCTAGATATCATTAGCAAAGTGAGGATGCCATGATTAACCTATCAAAACAACTATGCGAGATTTGCGGGATTGAACCGCAGGAGGATAAATATTGCTTTTGGGAATGTAAAAATCCAGAATTGGAGAATAAACCCTGCGATAATACAGAATGCCCGCATTATAGGGATAATAAGTATTATATAAATTTTAAAGAGCCCGATAATTTTATGAAACTGTTCAGTTTACCTATCAAAATTAAAAGCAGTGAACCAACGGAAACTATAATTCACATATTGTCAATGCGTTTTCATATTTTTGATGTTGAAGATTTTCTAAACGCTTTATACAAATATCTTACAGGATATAACGACTATGGCGCACAAATTATTGAAGCAATCAAAGAAACGGAGTGGGTGTATGGGTGATATCAACTACTCTTTATTGAAAGAGATGATTGACTGCGCAAGCAGAGAAGTTTCTTTAAGGTTTGCGGTTTACCCGAAGCGCATTCAAGCAGGCAAAATGACAAAAGAACAGGCAGACAGAGAAATTCAGCTTATGCAGTTAATCAAAAACTCGCTAAAGAAAGTATATGAAAACAAAGC
>ERZ780108.208-NODE-208-length-16830-cov-14.3294_pt1 | contig 16830 bp, 9 predicted proteins | sample MGYA00511369_ERZ780108 | MGnify/ENA primary metagenome ERZ780108 (study PRJEB29588, sample SAMEA2159553) | human gut metagenome | biome: human gut; feature: human-associated habitat; material: faeces | place: Denmark | collected 2008/2010 ...
GAGGGGGGAGACGCGCGTCCCGCCCCCCGCCGCATTACCGGGCGCACGCTTGAGCGCGACATCGCGGACATTGGCGAGCTGTTTGGCGTCAACATAGCGTTCAACCGCACGCGGCAGGGCTATTTCATACGCGAGAACTACGGCGAGTATGACGAACGTGTATGCGAGCTGATGATGAATTTTGACCTGCTCAACGCCATTGACCGCGACCAGAACCTGTCGTCTTTTGTGCTTGCCGAGCATCATCGTCCGCTTTACAGCGAATGGCTGATGCCGCTTGTCAAAGCCATTCACGGTCAGCATCCCGTAGAATTTGACTATGTTAACTACCGTAACGACTGCACTGAAAAGCATTTCAGCGTGTTGCCGCATTATCTTAAGGAGTCAAACCAGCGATGGTATTTGTTGGCCTATGACGGCGCAGTGATGAAGACGTTTGGCGTTGACCGCATCCGCAGTCTTGACGTGCTTGAAGATAAGATGTTCGAGCGCAACACCGACATTAACGTGGCCGACCTTTTCCGCGACTGTTACGGTCTGTGGAACGACCCGTCAATGCCCGTCGAGGACATAGAGCTGCGTTATGACGCGCTTGACGGGCGGTTTGTAAAGTCCGCGCCAATACACCATTCGCAGCGCATCCTTGCCGACACGCCCGACGAGCTGCGCATATCGCTCCGCCTGCGCATCACCAACGACTTCGTAATGGAACTTCTCTCGCGCAGCCGCTCGCTTGAAGTAATCAAGCCTCAGCACCTCCGCGAGCGCATACGCCATGTGTACGAAGAAGCGCTGAAGCGCAACTCGTAATATCATCCCATCATCAGTGTAAAGGCCGCCAAGGCGTTGCTTACAGACCGTTAAAGCCCTCCGTTTGCGGCGTTGAAAAGAAACGTTGGGCGGTTCAGGCCAAGCCCTTTTCCAACTCATGTCCTTTTGCAGGGTAAAAGATGGCAAAACGCACGGTAAAAGACGGTCTTTTGCAGGCTAAAAGATGGCATATTGGAAACTCTTTGGAAATGAGCGCGTTACGAATTGCTGATTAATTTTATAGATTGACTGACAACACAAACATCATATAAAAACAACCCCACGATTTGTCGTAATGGTAAATATGTTTGACTGATAAATATCAATATGAAAACTTAAAATAAACAGATTAAACCAATATAACTATGAATTTCGAAGACGAAAAACAAAGACTTGTAGGCTTAGGCTTTACAGGTTTTACAACCATTAGTGAACTTGTTGCTAATATTGACGTTGTTCCACAACTTCCGGGTGTATATGTTGTAATTAGAAACAATGCAAACCAACCAGAGTTTTTAACGCAAGGCACAGGCGGATTCTTTAAAGAGAAAAATCCGAACGTCAGCATTGATGAACTTAAACGTAATTGGGTTGGCGACACGTCTGTCTTATATATAGGAAAGGCCGGCAGCTTTAAGGGCTGTGCGACGTTGCGCAGCCGTTTGAGACAGTACATGCAGTTCGGACAAGGCAAAGCCGTAGGCCACTATGGTGGCCGGTATATATGGCAGCTGCAGGATGCCAAAGACTTGGTTGTCTGCTGGAAAGTGACTTTGGATGATGAGCCACGTGTCGTTGAAAAACAAATGATTGAAGAGTTTAAGGCTGCGCACGGAGGCAAGCGTCCGTTTGCAAATCTTGTGGATTAAATGCAGTAAACACAAATTAGTTCTTTGTGTAACTGTAAAAATGGATGATGGTATAGGCATAAAGACAAGTTCAGATATTATGTTGAACTTGATTTATGCCTATTTTATGAGCTGCAGGAATACAGTGTTACAACGGGCCGGTGCATAAAAATACCCGCCGTTGAAGGTCGACGGGCAAACCTGATGTTTTCACAACGGAATAATCCTTATTGTGATTTGCTTAAAATTCTTGTCGGCTAAGGTAATGTTTTTTTTGCAAACAGCAAAAAAATACCGATGATTTTGTGTATATTTGCGAAAAATAACATATTGTCAATATCAATACCATGAAAAGAATATTGGGTTTAGACCTTGGCTCAAACAGTATAGGATGGGCTGTGGCCATACGGAAAAGTGACAGGGAAGAATCGGGAGTGAATGAATGTATTGAGGCAAGCGGTAGCCGTATTATACCTATGGACGCAGCAATACAAGGCGATTTTGAAAAAGGAAACTCTGTATCACAGACGGCCGAACGCACAAGCTACCGTGGCATGCGCCGATTGCGCGAACGCTACCTGCTAAGGCGTGAAAGGCTAAATCGGGTGCTCGATGTTATGGGATTCCTGCCAAACCACTACGCTGCCGCACTGACACGTTACGGTAAATTCAAGGCGGCAGACGGTTGCAAACTGGCATGGCAAAAGGATGATGACGGAAAATATGGGTTTGTGTTCAATGACTCGTATGCTGAGATGCTTGCAGATTTCAAACGATGTCAGAGCCAATGGCTTGGTGATGGAGGACTTGTGCCGTATGACTGGACGATTTATTATTTGCGCAGGAAGGCTTTGACGCAAGCTATAACGAAGCAGGAACTGGCGTGGATATTGCTCAACTTCAACCAAAAGCGCGGATATTACCAACTGCGTGGAGAGGAAGCAGATGAGGACAAGGGAAAGCAAGAGGAGTTTTATGCGCTAAGGGTGACAGACGTTGTAGATACCGGTGAACGCAAAGGCAAGGACACTTGGTACGACATAAAACTGGAGAACGGCATGGTATACCATCGTCCGGCGCCAACTCCGCCTGACTGGATAGGTCAGGTTAAGGAATTTATAGTAACGACGCAACTTGACAAGGACGGCAAGCCGAAGACTGACAAGGACGGTATGGTAAAACGTTCGTTCCGAATGCCGAAGGAAGACGACTGGACTCTTATCAAGAAAAAGACCGAAGCGGATATTGACAAGTCGGGAAAGACTGTGGGTGAATACATTTATGACGCCCTTTTGGCTAATCCGAAGCAGAAAATCAAAGGTAAGCTCGTGCGTACTGTCGAGCGCAAATATTATCGTAAAGAACTCGAACGAATACTTGAATCGCAAAAGAATTTTATTCCCGAGCTACGTGACGAGGCACTCTATAAGGCTTGCATCGGTGAACTTTACGGCGTGAATGATGCCTATCGTCATTCAATAGAAGGGCGTGGGTTTACTTACCTGTTTGTAGACAATATTATATTTTATCAGCGTCCGTTAAAGAGCAAGAAGTCACTCATTGACGACTGTCCTTATGAGTCGCACGTTTATACAGACTTGGTTACAGGTGAACGCAAGACTGCTTCCGTAAAATGTGTTGCCAAGTCTAATCCCTTTTACCAAGAGTTCCGCCTCTGGCAGTTTGTTTCAAACCTGAAAATATACCAACGCAAGAAAGTGACAGACGGGGTATTACGGATGGATGTGGATGTTACCGATGAGTTTCTGGTAACGACGGATGACCGTGTAAAACTGTTTGAATGGCTTAACGACCGTCAGGACATAAGCCAGGAAATCTTGTTTGGAAAATACTTAAACATTAAGAAGCCACGCGGCAAGGATGCGCAGTGGCCATACCGCTGGAACTACGTTGAGGACAAGGTGTATCCATGCAACGATACGCGTGGACAAATGTTGAAGTATCTTGAAAAGGTAGGTATCGACAAAGGCTTTCTTACAGCTGATGTAGAAAAGAGTCTTTGGCACATACTTTATTCGGTGGAAGACAAGCAGGAGTTGGTACATGCCTTAGGAACCTTTGCCGGGAAGCATGAACTTGGCAGCAAGTTTGCTGAAGTATTTTCTAAGTTTCCACCGTTCAAGAAGGAATATGGGGCATATTCAGAAAAGGCAATAAAGAAGCTGTTACCCCTTATGCGTATGGGCAATCGCTGGAATGAAGGTGCCATAGACGTGCATACCCGTGAGCGCATAGATAAAATCATAAACGGTGAATGCGATGAAACTATAAGAAACCGTGTAAGGGAGAAAGCTATCAACTTGACGGAAGTGACAGATTTTAGCGGTCTGCCATTGTGGCTGGCATGCTACGTTGTTTATGACCGGCATTCAGAAGCCCGTGATGTGAGTAAATGGACATCTCCAAATGACATTGACGTTTATCTTAAAAACTTTAAGCAACATTCGTTACGCAATCCGATAGTCGAGCAGGTGGTTACCGAAACGTTGCGTACAGTGAGGGACGTATGGAGGCAATACGGCGGCTTTGACGAAATACATATAGAGATGGGTCGTGAAATGAAGCAGACTGCCGAGCAACGCAAGAAAACGACACAGCGCATTACCGACAATGAAAATGCCAACATAAGAGCCAAGGTGTTGTTGACGGAGTTTATGAACCCTGATTTTGAGATTGCCAATGTACGGGCTTATTCTCCAAGTCAGCAGGAACTGTTGCGCATTTATGAAGATGGTGCGCTGAGTAATGTTGGCGAGGTTGAAGATGATATCAGCGAAATAATGAAGAAACTGAGTGAGGCTGACGTGAAGAAACGGCCTACGCACAATGAAATAATGCGCTATAAGTTGTGGCTTGACCAGAAATATCTGTCGCCTTACACCGGTACTCCTATACCTCTTGCACGGCTTTTCACAACTGATTACCAAATAGAGCACATTATTCCGCAGTCACGTTATTTCGATGATTCGTTTTCAAACAAGGTGATATGTGAGTCTGCTGTCAATGCGTTGAAAGACAGGATGCTCGGCATGGAATTTATAAAGGAGAAGCATGGGCAGGTGGTTGAACTTGGCAACGGTGGCACGGTTGAGATTTTAAGCGTTGAGGAATATGAGCGTCTTGTGACGACTAATTATAAGGACAATCAGTCAAAGATGCGTAAACTGCTAATGGACGACATTCCAGATACATTCATTGAGCGCCAGCTTAACGACAGTAGGTATATAAGCAAGTTAGTGAAGACGTTGATGTCCAACATTGTGCGCGAGGAAGGCGAGGAACAGGACATTTCAAAGAATGTCATAGCTACAAATGGAACGATAACTGACAGGCTGAAAAAAGAGTGGGGTATTAAGGATGTATGGAACCATATAATTTTGCCACGGTTCAAACGCCTTAACGAACTTACAGGTTCGGGAAAGTTTACTGTACCCAGTGCTTCCGGGCACGAGATACCTGATATGCCTCTTGCCATGCAAAAAGGATTTAATAAAAAGAGGATAGACCATCGCCATCATGCTATGGACGCTATTGTGATAGCATGTACCACGAGGGAACATGTAAATCTGTTGAACAACGAGTCTGCCAAATCAGAGAATGCTGTCAACCGTTACCAACTGTCGCGCAAGCTCAGAAGATATGAGCAGACGGAAATCATAAGGGACGGAGAACGCAAGACTATATCAGTAGCAAGGGAATTCATTAAGCCGTGGCCGACATTTACTGCCGATGTGGAAAAAGTCTTGAATGGTATTGTTGTAAGCTTCAAGCAGAATTTGCGGATAATAAACAAGACCACAAACAGATACCAGCATTATGAGAATGGAAAGAAGTTGATGGTATCTCAGGTTAAGGGCGACAGCTGGGCTGTGCGTAAGCCACTGCATAAGGAAACTGTTTTTGGTGAGGTGAACTTGCGTTTCACGCGTGAAGTAGCTCTTAAAGAGGCTCTAAAACAGCCTAAGGCGATAGTAGACAAAGACCTGAAGCGCAAGATTGTGACAATGCTTGAACTTGGTTATGACGACAAGAAAATCAAACAGTTTTTTGAAGCGAACAAGGAAGTGTGGCATGATTTTAATCCTGCAAAGATAAAGGTTTATTACTATACAAAAGATGTTCTTGACAAGGAAGGAAACGTAAAAGACAGATACTTCGCTACACGAAAACCGCTTGATACAAGCTTTACAAGTAAGCGCATAGAATCAGTTACTGATACAGGAATACGGAAAATACTTTTGCGTCATCTTGAGGCATGCGGTGGCAATGCCGAGCTGGCATTCTCTCCCGAAGGTATTGAGGCAATGAACCGTAACATCGTAACTCTGAACAACGGCAAGTTCCATCAGCCTATATATAAAGTGCGTGTATATGAAAAGGCTGACAAGTATCCTGTTGGCAAACGTGGTGGCAAGGCTTCAAAGTTTGTTGAGGCAGCAAAAGGCACAAACCTATTCTTTGCCGTTTACGAATCGGAAGAAATGGATAAAGCAACAGGTGAGGTGAAGAAGAAACGTTCATACGCAACCATTCCTCTTTACGAAGCCGTCAGACGGGCAAAGGCAGGTTTGCCACTTGCGCCGGATGACACAAACGGTAATAAACCGGCTTTTGTACTTTCGCCAAATGACCTTGTATATCTTCCGACAAAAGAAGATATTGAACGTGGAACAATAGGTATGCCATTGGATAAGGGGAGGATTTATAAAATGATATCGTCTTCGGGCAATCAATGCTTTTTCTTAAAATACGAAGTAGCAAGTGTGATTGTTGACAAATTAGAGTTTTCTCCATTAAACAAAATGGAACGTGCTATTACTGGTGAAATGATAAAAGAAATATGCGTTCCTTTAAAAGTTGACAGAATAGGTAATATCATTGAAATAAATGGAAGGAAGTTATGATAAAACGAACTTTATGCTTTACTAATCCTGCCTATCTTTCATTGAAAGACAGGCAGATGGTAATACGCTTGCCAGAAGTGGAAAAAAGCGATATGCCAGATGCCTTGAAAGTGGGTTCGGTGAGGACTATTCCAATTGAGGATGTTGGTGTTGTGGTGCTTGATAACAAGCAAATAACGTTGACACAAGGACTGCTTGAAGCGTTACTTGAAAATAATTGTTCAGTCATAACATGCGACAGTCGCAGTATGCCTGTAGGTTTGATGCTGCCCTTGTGTGGCAATACCTTGCAGAGTGAACGTTTCCGTGACCAGTTGGACGCGTCACTTCCACTAAAGAAACAATTATGGCAGCAAACGGTAAAGGCGAAGATAGATAACCAGATGGCTGTGCTTGCCCGGTGCGCTGGGGCTGAAACGGGGTGTATGCGTCGTTGGGCGGCTGATGTGCGTAGCGGCGATCCTGATAATCTCGAAGGTCGTGCGGCAGCGTATTACTGGAAGAACTTGTTTCGTGGTTTATCGTGGCTTGCAGGTTTTACGCGCGACAGGGAAGGGATGCCGCCCAACAATCTTCTTAATTATGGTTATGCCATACTGCGTGCCGTCATAGCCCGTTCGCTCGTGTCGAGCGGACTACTGCCTACGCTCGGCATTCACCATCATAACCGTTATAACGCCTATTGCCTGGCTGATGACATGATGGAGCCTTACCGACCGTATGTTGACGAATTAGTGTATGGGATTGTAGTAGAGTACGGGGCTGACATACCCGACGATATTACAAAAGACCTGAAGATGAGGCTGCTCGGTATACCTGTGGTTGAAGTAAGGATTGGTGGCAAGCGCAGTCCGCTTATGGTGGCTGCAACGCAGACTACGGCATCGCTGTATAAGTGTTTTACGGGGGAAATGCGCCGTATAGCTTATCCTGAGATGTAAATAAAAGAGCGTGAATATGTCCGACCGTTTTAGCGAATACAGGATTATGTGGATACTTGTTTTCTTTGACCTCCCGACCGAAACAAAGAGGGATAAGCAAGCCTATGCTTTGTTTCGTAAGAATCTGCAACGCGACGGTTTCACTATGTTTCAGTTCTCTATTTACGTACGTCATTGTGCCAGCATGGAGAATGCCCAAGTACATATTAAGCGTGTTAAGTCGTTTCTTCCCCAATATGGGCATGTTGGTGTATTATGTATTACAGACAAACAGTTTGGCTCCATAGAATTATTTTATGGCAAGAAACCGTTAGCACCAAATGCTCCCGGCCAGCAACTTGAACTATTTTGATATTTATAATTATTTAACCAACTGTTTCGGATTGATTTGTTCTTATGTCGATAAAATGGATGCTTTATATTCTTTATTCTTTGTTTATATAAAAACCTGAAATCCGATTGTTTTTATCGGATTTCAGGATTAGACAACCATTTTTTTAATTTTTGATCATCTCTGTATCTTGTTGATTATCAGAAGATTATTAGTGTTCTGATGTTTGTCTTGGCACAAAGATACGAATTTTAAAGCAAATCACAACTATTCTGCTTTAATACCTTAGTAGGATTTAGATGTTTGTCTTGGCACAAAGATACGAATTTTAAAGCAAATCACAACGCTATTACTATACCTCAGCTTCCCTTCAGGGATGTTTGTCTTGGCACAAAGATACGAATTTTAAAGCAAATCACAACAAAACACACAACCTACGGTATCGCTATTGGATGTTTGTCTTGGCACAAAGATACGAATTTTAAAGCAAATCACAACCCATAAGGGATGAAAAAACGCCTTCAGCTTGATGTTTGTCTTGGCACAAAGATACGAATTTTAAAGCAAATCACAACAGCTGCCTGCTCGTCAATCCAGTTCAATTCGATGTTTGTCTTGGCACAAAGATACGAATTTTAAAGCAAATCACAACGAAGTCTGATTATAACTCACAAATCGGTCTGATGTTTGTCTTGGCACAAAGATACGAATTTTAAAGCAAATCACAACGGCAACATTATGACTATCGTCTTCTCATTGATGTTTGTCTTGGCACAAAGATACGAATTTTAAAGCAAATCACAACCTCACAGCAGTCAGCTAATAAACAGAATATGATGTTTGTCTTGGCACAAAGATACGAATTTTAAAGCAAATCACAACAAAATTTTGTCCGCCATTCTTGCGGTATTGGATGTTTGTCTTGGCACAAAGATACGAATTTTAAAGCAAATCACAACGAAATCTGTTTGTGTTCGCGAATACCGTGTGATGTTTGTCTTGGCACAAAGATACGAATTTTAAAGCAAATCACAACTGTACAGCTGTTCTTCCGTTTCCGTCCTGTGATGTTTGTCTTGGCACAAAGATACGAATTTTAAAGCAAATCACAACTAAACCATAAGGAGACATCCAAGAAGACTTGATGTTTGTCTTGGCACAAAGATACGAATTTTAAAGCAAATCACAACATACTTTGACGGTGACCAGAAGAAAGAGGCGATGTTTGTCTTGGCACAAAGATACGAATTTTAAAGCAAATCACAACGTTGATGCTTTAGGCAGAGTTGTCTCATAAGATGTTTGTCTTGGCACAAAGATACGAATTTTAAAGCAAATCACAACACAATTTGCAAAGGATGTAGAATTAAAGCCGATGTTTGTCTTGGCACAAAGATACGAATTTTAAAGCAAATCACAACTGTAAACCTCCATTTTTTAATGTTGTGTAGATGTTTGTCTTGGCACAAAGATACGAATTTTAAAGCAAATCACAACGCAACCGCAACCGAAGCCACAACCTGTGTTGATGTTTGTCTTGGCACAAAGATACGAACTTTAAAGCAAATCACAACCGATATTCACAACTTCAAACCCTAATATTGATGTTTGTCTTGGCACAAAGATACGAATTTTAAAGCAAATCACAACTAATACTTACCTTAATCCTCTTGGCGGTGCGATGTTTGTCTTGGCACAAAGATACGAATTTTAAAGCAAATCACAACGCAGTTAACATGCATTCCGGTGCTTCTCCAGATGTTTGTCTTGGCACAAAGATACGAATTTTAAAGCAAATCACAACTGTTTCAGATGCTACTCTTTCACAAGCTGAGATGTTTGTCTTGGCACAAAGATACGAATTTTAAAGCAAATCACAACGGTTCTGCTGTCGGCTATGGTGCCGGCGCTGATGTTTGTCTTGGCACAAAGATACGAATTTTAAAGCAAATTACAACATGTATGTTTTATCGATTAAATATTTCAAGATGTTTGTCTTGGCACAAAGATACGAATTTTAAAGCAAATCACAACCAAAATCGCCGCTGCCTTCAACTTCGCAAAGATGTTTGTCTTGGCACAAAGATACGAATTTTAAAGCAAATCACAACGTGGAGGAAGTGATGGAAGTCTGCAAATTGGATGTTTGTCTTGGCACAAAGATACGAATTTTAAAGCAAATCACAACTAGAACAGAGTATGTCTGATATGTTGCGTAGATGTTTGTCTTGGCACAAAGATACGAATTTTAAAGCAAATCACAACGGATAAGCCTTATGTTTTTAATGTCTATCGGATGTTTGTCTTGGCACAAAGATACGAATTTTAAAGCAAATCACAACAGGATAGATTGCGTAAGTTAACTGCTGATGGATGTTTGTCTTGGCACAAAGATACGAATTTTAAAGCAAATCACAACAGGATTTATTATTGAAGTTCTACAAATCAAGATGTTTGTCTTGGCACAAAGATACGAATTTTAAAGCAAATCACAACTATATCTTACGGTTTGCCCCGGCTTTATCGATGTTTGTCTTGGCACAAAGATACGAATTTTAAAGCAAATCACAACGCCTTGACGGCCGTCCTACTGTATTGTATGATGTTTGTCTTGGCACAAAGATACGAATTTTAAAGCAAATCACAACCTAATATTGAAACGAATCCTCTTTTCTCTGGATGTTTGTCTTGGCACAAAGATACGAATTTTAAAGCAAATCACAACTAGTCTAAGGTGGCAGTCGCCATCTTCAAAGATGTTTGTCTTGGCACAAAGATACGAATTTTAAAGCAAATCACAACTGAAGTATCAGCATCTTATGCTATGTTCCGGATGTTTGTCTTGGCACAAAGATACGAATTTTAAAGCAAATCACAACGCGACGTTCCGGTCTTGCTAATGGCTATGGATGTTTGTCTTGGCACAAAGATACGAATTTTAAAGCAAATCACAACTAACGTAACATAGTAATTAGATTTTAAGGGATGTTTGTCTTGGCACAAAGATACGAATTTTAAAGCAAATCACAACGGCTACCAAGATTTTGACGCTAACGAGTTGATGTTTGTCTTGGCACAAAGATACGAATTTTAAAGCAAATCACAACCCCTTGTCGTAAACAAGGTTGAAAATACTGGATGTTTGTCTTGGCACAAAGATACGAATTTTAAAGCAAATCACAACGAACCACCAAATGGATTCAATCAATAATGGGATGTTTGTCTTGGCACAAAGATACGAATTTTAAAGCAAATCACAACCGCCGTCAGAGGAAAGAAATATACGCGGATGATGTTTGTCTTGGCACAAAGATACGAATTTTAAAGCAAATCACAACTCCTCGCTAACAGTCTTTCCAAACTCTCTTGATGTTTGTCTTGACACAAAGATAAATAAACATCCGTTAGTGGCATTATCTGTGTCCTTCTTGCGGCTGATATTTACAGTTTATTGCTTGTCGTAGTTTTTTTATTACGGTTTTCGTTTGTTTTCGTCAAGTCTGCAAAAGACGTCCTTTTATGATGCGAAATGGTGTTTTCCAGAATGCGAAAAGCCATATCTTACAGACTGAAAGGACGCCATTTGAAACAGTAACTGTCGCCGTGCCACTTAAAATAATTCCGCTCAACGGGTTGATAAGGCTATATTTACTAATGAATAGGCATTTTTAGAATATAAAAAATTTAAGGCGGATGCAACCAGAACGGTGGCTCTGTGCGCTTCGTCTTCGATTTTATTTTGTATAAATCTGTTGTCATGCTTTTGCTTTGTCGCCATATTTGATTACTTTTGCAGGACTTAATTGACATATATAAAAATAAAAGGAAAATATGAGAAGCAGGACAACAACATGGTTTGAGTGCAAGATACGTTATGAAAAGACAATGGAGGACGGCACTCAAAAGAAGGTTACAGAGACATATACGGTTGACGCATTGAGCTTTACCGAGGCGGAATCAAGCATTATAGAAGAAATGTCTGCTTACATTAGTGGCGAGTTCGAAGTGCGCGACATCAAGAAGGCTGCTTATGGCGAGGTGTTTTTCAGCGACGCGCCGTCTGCTGACCGCTGGTATAAGACGAAGTTGCAGTTCATCACAATAGATGACAAGACGGAGAAGGAGAAACGCTCAAACGTGAATTACCTTGTTCATGCGGCGTCGTTGCCGCAGGCGGTGAAGAGCATCGATGAGGTTATGGGCGGCACGATGATTGACTATGTGATAGTAAGTGTGGCAGAAACGCAGATTATGGATGTGTTTGAGCACAACAAGATTGTCAAGAAGCCAGAAGTCGATGACAAACCGGAATACGAGCAAGGCGGAGAGGAGGTGAAATGATGCAGAACATAGATGTTGCGGCCAACTTGCGTGCCATAAAGGGAACTTTGCCTGAAGGCGTGACGCTGGTTGCCGTGAGCAAGTTTCATCCTGCTGATGAAATCGAGGCGGCATACGCGGCAGGGCAGCGTGTGTTTGGCGAAAGCCATGAGCAGGAACTGACGAAGAAGCATGATGTGCTCCCGAAGGACATCGGGTGGCATTTCATTGGGCATTTGCAGACCAACAAGGTGAAATATATTGCGCCATATATTTCAATGATTGACGCGGTTGACTCGACGAAGCTGCTCAAGGAAATCAATAAGCAGGCGGCCAAGCATGACAGGACTATAAATGTGCTTCTTGAACTTCATATAGCCGAAGAGGCTACGAAATATGGGTTTACGCTCGATGCTTGCCGTGAGATGCTTGCGGCAGGGGAGTGGCGTGAACTTAGGAATGTGAGGATTTGCGGCTTGATGATGATGGCGTCGAATGTTGACGACGAGGCGCAAATCAGGCGCGAGTTTGAAACCGCGGCTTCTTTCTTTGACGAGGTAAAATCCGCTTATTTTGCCGATGACGACTGTTTCCGTGAGCGCTCATGGGGTATGAGCGGCGACTACGAGATTGCCGTTGAATGCCGCAGCACTATGGTGCGTGTTGGAACGGCGATATTCGGGGAAAGAGAATATTGAAAAGGTAAAATGGTAAAAAAGTAAAAAGGTAAAAATACGGGTGTTTTTACCTTTTTACCTTTTCCACCTTTTCATTTTTTCACCTCTTCACTCTTAAAATAGTATTGTCCTTTGTGTTTTGTCATTCGCCCGTATTCAATGGCATGTTTGGGGCAATGGTGATAGCAGGCGAAACATGCAAGGCAAGAGCCGTCGTGACGCCATTGTGGAATGTTGTTTACAAGCACAATGTTGCCTGTTGGGCATGAGGTGGCGCACAGGCCGCAGCCGATACATTTTTCCGTGGTTACATGGAACGGTTTGTCGGTTATCATGTGCTTTGCGAAAAAGCCGCCGATAATCCGGCTGTTGATTTTCGGCCACCGTCCGATTGTCAGTTCTTCAATGTTTTTCTGTTTTTCGATAATCAGCCGCGTAAACCGTTCAAGGTCGGCCGCCGCTTTGTCTTTCTTTTGTTTCTCGTTTTCTGGAGTGTCTACGTCCATAAATGGCAGCCCTACGTATGATTCCGGCATGATAAGCGAGAACGCGCTGTCAAGATGTATGTTTTTTGATGCAAGATCGCTCTTTAAAATGTCGATGGTTTCACCGATTGTGTCACCGGCAGTGCATAGTGCAAAGCAGTAATGCAGCTTTGTTTCGTTGAATGACAGTTTGCTTATGAATTTTCTTAATGCCATAGGCGGCCGCCAACCGTGTACGGGAAAACAAAATCCAATGCGTTCATCTTCATCGAGTGAGTGTTGAGTCTGTATTTTTTCTTTATCTAAAATGTTGATTAATTTTTCACCTGTGGCCTTGGCTATGTATTTGGCTGCCCACAGGCTGTTGCCTGTACCTGATAAGTAGAAAATCATGTTACATGTTTTTATTTGCAGGCAAAGATAATGCTTTTGCTCTTAAATGGAACTGTTCTAATGTAAAATCAGTATCTTTGTTCCACGAAGATGGGATGCGGCTCGGCAATGTCAAACTAAAAAACTGTGTTTATCGTTTGCCGTTGCGTCCGCCTTTTATTATCTTTGTAATCATTAATGCGGAAATACTCTGCTTAAGGAATGAAAGTAAACGGACAAATACAGTTATACCCAGTACTGCGGATTGTGCTGTTTTTTGCTATAGGCATAATATTGGGCGTTGAGTTGTTTGGCCATATTTCGTCAAAATTGTGGTATGTGGCATTCATCATATCGCTCGTGTTGGCCGTGGTGGTAAAAGGCTACAGCATAGCGCAGACTGTCGTGCTTTTCATGGCTTGCCTGTGTTTGGGAGGTTGTCTTGCCGAACGTGAGTTGTCGTCGCTTCGTGTTGATGCGCCTGACGGAGAGGTTTGTTATGAGGCTGTGGTGGTTAGTCCGTTGGAAGAGGCCGGCAAGGTGATGCGTTGCGATTTGCTTATTACGAATTGGCTGAGACCAGTCAAGATTAGGGCTTCTATTTTCAAGGATGCCCGGGCGGAACAGTTGAAGCCCGGCAGCGGACTACGGGTTAGGTCGAAGTTGGAGAAGCCTGCAAGTTTTGCCGGTTCAACCTTTGACTATGGCCGTTATCTGTTATTTCATGGTTATTCGTTCACAACATTTCTGTACGTGGACGATTGGAGCGGAGACGTTGTTAGTTTGGAAAAACTGTCAATAGTTGAACGTTCTAAGATAAAGGCGTTGCAGCTGCGCGGCAAACTGCTTGACAACTTCAAGAAGTTGGGTATTGACGGACAAGATTATGCCGTGTTGGCGGCGATGACTCTTGGCGAACGGGTATCGATGTCAAAGGAAATGACTGACGATTATTCTGTTTCCGGAGCGTTGCACATCTTGTCTTTGTCGGGTATGCACCTTGGCATCATATATGCAATGTTGCTGCTGTTGTTTTTCAAACGCCGTAGTTCGGTGATAGTCCAGGTTATCATTGTCACAGCCGTTTGGGCATACGTTTTTATTGCAGGCTTGCCTGTGTCGGCAGTGCGTTCTGCGGTTATGCTTTCAGTCTGTTCTTTTGTCAATTTGCTTAACCGCGACAAGATTTCATTGAATGTCTTGGCCGTAGCAGCATTTTCCGTGCTTGTTGTAAGTCCGTTGAATTTATACGATGTAGGCTTTCAGATGTCGTTCATGTCGGTGATGTTCATAATTGTTTTTTATCCGGTGTTTTATTATGTCATGCCGCAACGTATAAGAAATATCCGCGTAGTGAATTATATTTGGCAGATGACGGCGGTTTCATTGTCTGCCCAGTTAGGCGTAGCTCCTTTAGTGGCGTTGTATTTCGGTCGTTTTTCTTGTTATTTCCTGTTGGCAAATTTCGCCGTCATTCCATTGTCCGCCGTTATTCTCTACGGTGTGGCGTTCATCATGTTGTTTGCATGGCAGCCGTGGCTGCAAGGCATATTGTCCACAATTGTTGTCAAGTCTGTAGAATTGATGAATACAAGCGTTTCATTTGTAGCGTCACTTCCGGGGGCAAGCATCGATGGCATCAGTACCAATTCCGTGCAAGTGTTGATGTTGTATATCCTTATGTTTTCAATATATTTCTTGTTGCCTTATCTGCGTAAGATATGGGCGTATAGGTAAAGTCAAATTGGTTGTGGAGTGGGGAACAGAAAGTTTATGTTGATAAAAATAGGCAGGCAAGGTTTGAATAAAATTCGTTTCTTACCTGCATATTTTAACGGTTTTTTATTTGTATCTTTTGTTTATATAAATAAATTGTAATTAGATACTTTGTAAAAGATGCTTATTGTTTCTCATTAGCATAATTTGAGTAACAATTCCAAATTCTTCAAAATCTTTATCATCATTAATATTGTACATCTCAATGACCGTATCACCAAACTTAATCCAATCTTTTTCACTAATATGGAAATAGGATAAAGCTTCTTTCAATGCTGCTACATTATTTTTAAGATACGTGTCGTTTATCCAATCATGTATGATGTGTTGACGCGCAAATTCTGTGTTCTTTCGGGAAAAATCGGAATGTTCTCGGGATAAATATCTAATGACACCAATGTACAAAAGATGTTTTGCTATTTTCTGCCAACGATACTCTGTAAGCCCAAGAATATATAAATATTGCTTAAACTTATCGTCTACTTCTAATAATTCTTTTAATCTGTCTTTATGCGAATAATCGTCAAAGCGATATATTCTTCCATTTCTGTCCGCAAGTATCTCTTTTGCTACTCTGATTTCTTTCTTGCTTGCAGGTTCTGCTAGATCATGCGCTACGGTTGCAATTTTATTTGCAGTGGAATGGGCTACATAACCAATAGCTTCACCGTATCGCTCTTTTGCTGTTTCTTTTTTTGAATCTTGAGCAACAAAATAGATAAAAAAAATATAATGGCAATAATTATTATAGCAGTTCCCATAAGTTATTTAAATAGAAAGTGTCAAGCACAAAACGCAGTAAACGCCTTTGTCATATATGTGTCATCCCCTCCCTTCTGCCGCCGGGCTTCCGTAAAGGGGATAACGCCACAAAGATAATAAATCTTCGGTTTACGGCAAAACAATTTGAATAGAAGATGTGAAATTCTAAATGAATCCGCGTTTAACCAATGCGAGGAGTTATAGGGAGTTAAGAGGAGTTATCACTCGCTGCGCTCGTTCTGGGAGTTAAAGGACAAATGTTTTGTAAAAAGCCATAAAACGCAGTGCAATATATGACCTTTTACAATATCAAAGACCATCTTTTACAAGCTAAAAGACGGCCTTTTGGAAAACAAGTGGTGATGAGATGATTTTTGATTTTACTGTCACACTGTCACGGGACATGGTAACTCATTGAAAGTAAGTTGGTTATGGTGTAACGGTAAACTAAATTATTGTCACTCCATTGTCACAAACATGCTTTCTTTATGGCAGGTAAGGGCATAAAAAAGAGGCTGCGTCCGTTTTGACACAGCCTCTTTTTCAGTTGTTATATTTTGTTACTTTTTCAAGCCTCCTCTTC
>ERZ780108.221-NODE-221-length-16445-cov-21.2578_pt1 | contig 16445 bp, 18 predicted proteins | sample MGYA00511369_ERZ780108 | MGnify/ENA primary metagenome ERZ780108 (study PRJEB29588, sample SAMEA2159553) | human gut metagenome | biome: human gut; feature: human-associated habitat; material: faeces | place: Denmark | collected 2008/2010 ...
TTCCTTTCCAGATACCCAAGACGCTCCAACTCTTTCAGAGCTGTAAGCACTCCATCTACGCCATCCGGCGTAATCGAAGATAATCCCCGTACCGAATAGTTCCATGTGTCCGGCAAACTGAGCAGCATAGAGAGAAGTCCTTTTCCTTTCAGGCTGAGACCCTGATCCCGCAGGTGGTAATTGCACATCGTTGTGTAATTGCTGTTCTTCTCAACCCTGAATACCGGCATGGTGCTCACCATCCTTTTTCGCAGGCTCCGCTTTTTTCTTTGGACATTTGCGCGGACGATCTTCGCTGTCCTCCCGGCGATGGTATTTGCCGGTATCCTGCATCATGCGTTCAAACGCCTGAAGGCGTCCCTCTGTAAAAAGCGTCATTCGATCACACCCCATTTCTTAAACAACTTGAAGAGATGATTCTTTCCCTTGCAGGTCACTCTCGTCTGCTGCACCAGTTTTCCACTTCTGCCGTAGCAATCCCGGACAATAAAATAGCCCCTTGCAGATTTGTCTGCAAAAGGCATCAGCCAGCCACTCGGACTGCGGTACAGATAGCGATGATCCAGTAAGAGAGCCACTGCCGTCTTCTCCGGGATTCCGATTTCCTTACAGAAATTCCGGATGCAGGTACAATCCTCCGAGTTCACAAAGGTGTCGAAGTAGTCTGCCTTGGGCTGTGCCGCATCCAGCTGTTTGCGGATACCCTCAAGCTGCTCTCTCTCGGCTACAAGCTCCTGCGCCAGGGTGTAGATGACCTCCGGATGCTGAATCACCTGATCCAAAATGGAATCGCTCATATACACTCCATGCTTGCGGATAGAAGGGAGAACTTCATCAAACACCCAGTGTTCAAACCGTTCTGCCGATGGCAGCTTGCTGTGAACGATCAGCCGGTAAACATCGCCTTCTGTGATAAAGGCGATTTCAACGACCTGCTCTCCAGCATCCCCATACTGATTCACCTTCTGAACGACCCCCTCGCGTTTCGTTAGGGGGCCTTTGCAATGGCGTTTCACTGCGGCGTAGGGATTCACATACCCCAACGCTTTCGCCACATCGCTTGCACAGAAGAATGTCTTTCCCGCCTCCTGCAACACGCGGATCGAACCAAACTCCTGGTTCTCAAACACCTCCATCATTTGCCTCGACTGTCCGCCATGACTGCCCACATCGGTATCATGGGTCTTCTGATTGAAATCCGTCATACCTGTTACCTCCTACTCAAATTTGTCTCGCCGGATTTCAGGCGAAAAAAAATAGAGCCTCGACCCATTCTCGTTTTCAAAGAATGAGCCAAGGCTCTATGTAAATCAGTCAAGTATGTGTTCGTCCGTCGATGGCAAAATTGGACTTCATTTGCTCCTATTGTCCACCAGTAATTTAACCCATAAGAGGTCAAAATGGGCTTGTCCACCAGTAATTTGACCACTATAAACCCATAAATTTCCGTTCAAATTCCATCAAAACCGAACAGTCCAGACAGAATTTTGGGTATAGAAAAAGCCCGGAAAATGGCGTATTTCCGGGCTTTTTTAGCATTTTGAAGTTGTCGATTATCGCTTGCTGAACTGCGGTGCGCGACGAGCGGCTTTGAGACCGTACTGCGCGAGTTTTTGAGCTGTTTTCCCTTGATACTCCGGGCTTTTCCGGCTTTCTGCCTCTCAGTTATCCGGTGTGCGGACCATAAAAAACGGCCTTTTTTCATTCAGCAATAGCCTGATGAAACGCACCATTTACTACCCCAAACAGCTCCTCTGGTTTATTGTACTTCACTTTTGCATAGATGTCCATAGTTGTTTTGCTGTTTTCGTGTCCGGCAAGGTATTGGACGGTCTTTGGATCAACACCAGCATAGAGAAGATTGGTAATGTAAGTGTGCCGCAGCTGATGCGGGGTTACATCAAAGTCCAGCGTATATCTGATTTTGGGTTGATTTTTCTGGGGCATGCCCAGCGTTGGGGTAACCGTGTATTTGATGCTCTGCCCATTCACATACTTATAATAGTTCCGGGGCTTAGTGGAGCGGACAACGACATACTGCCACACTCTTTGAAACTGCGAAGCAGCCAGTGGCTCTCCTTTGCTGTCAGCGATCACATAATCTGATATGGAATTTTCTTTCGTTTCTCTCAGACAATCCACCAAACACTTCGGTATCGGAATATCCCTTTTTGCCGCCGGAGTCTTTAGCACCGTAGAAATCACGGGTCTGTTATGCTCTGTACGCCATGCCCGCCTCACCGATAGATAAGGTGTATCCTCGTCCAGAAATACACAATCCCATTGCAGTGCAAGAATTTCTTCCCGACGCAGACCGGAATACAAACCGAGCATAATAAACAAATATGGAGGAAGTCCCTTGACTGTATCCAGAAGCACGGCTACCTGCTGATCTGTCAATGCCTCCTTCTTTTTTGTCGGTTTTCCGCCTTTACCGGATATTCCCGCACAGGGATTGTGTTCAAGAATTTGGTTTCTCTCTGCCGCATAAAAAATGCACTTGAGTAGCATATTGACCTTATTGTATAAGCCTTCCGATTTCTTTGACAATGGAACAAGCGCCAGCCGAATATCGTCAGCGGTCACTTCTTCCATATACATCTCTCCCAGAGGTTTTATGATATAGTTTGTCATATCCCTCGTATAACCTCTGAGTGTAGACGCAGACACCTTTGCCGACTGCATCAGCAGCCACTTCTCTCCATACTCGGCTACTGTCGGGTGCTGCCGGTGAAAGATAATTTCTTCCACCTGCTTCCGGGCCTCTAACTGCTTCTCATACAATTCTTCACAAGTTGCGGCATACAAACTCAACTCTTTGCCATCTGCATCCGTAATCCTGGTTCTGTAATACTGGATTCCTTTCAATGTAATGGTCCCGTACTTCGGGATCTGTGTTTTCTTTTTTGCCATCTTTGATCGTCCTTTCTTGATAATGTGTAGTCTCCGTATCTACACTCTCTTTTTATCAGAAAGCCTCGATTTAATCAAAGATACGGCTGAGGTAAAACAAAGAGCGAGACATCCTTGCCTCGCTCCTGCTTCATTTCCTATTTGTTATTACTGTGCTGCATCCCAGCTTGCAAACGCACAGTTCATTGATCTGACCAGCTCATCTGGTCTGTTGTACTTAACCTTTGCATAAATGTCCATGGTAATCTTGCTGCTTTCATGGCCTGCCAGGTATTGAACCGTTTTGGGATCTACCGATGCATGAATGAGATTGGTAATGTAAGTATGCCGCAGCTGATGGGGTGTTACTTCAAAGTCCAGACTGTAAACCACTTTTCCGTTATGAGCAGCCTTTTCTCCCAAGACAGGTGTGACAGTATGCTTTACTCTTTTTCCATCTTCATACCGATAATAGCTCCGCTCCTTGACCGTCCTTGTAACAATATACTGCCAAAGTCGCTTAAACTGCGTGTAGGACAGCGGTTCGCCATCCCGGTTTGAAACCACATACTCCGAAGTCGAAATTTCCTTTGCTGCTTTCAAACACTCAGCCAAGCAAACAGGAAGGGGGATATTTCTCTCCGCAGCCTTGGTTTTCAATTCATCCGAAATCACCGGTCTGTTATGTTCGGTGTGCCATGCCCGTCTTACCGTCAGATATGGAGTATCTGTATCCAGATATACTGAATCCCATTGCAGAGCAAGAATTTCTTCCCGGCGTAGCCCTGCATATAAACCAATCATGACAAAGACATAAGGCGGCAAATCTCGGATAGCATCCAAAAGGCGCTCCACCTGTTCATCTGTCAAAGCCTGACGATCCTCTTGTGGAACACCGCCACCTTTTGTTGTCAGATAAATCGTTGGGTTATGGTCAATGATCCTGCTTTCCATCGCTGCGCGAAAGATAGATTTGTAAAGGATTACCACAGATTTATAAACCGATGCAGATTTCTTGGAAACCGGAACAAGGGCAAGCTGAATATCATCCAGGCTAACCTCACCCATCCGTTTATCTCCCAATTCCGCTATAATATGCCGCCTGACCTTTGAGGTGTAATCCGTCAAAGTAGTAGCTCGTACATGAACCGACTGCATCAGCAGCCACTTTTCACAATACTCTGCAACTGTGGGCGTTTTCCGATGAAAAGTGGCATTCTCAATCTGTTCCAACGCAAGCGTTTCTTTGTTGTATAGTTCTTCAGGTGTTTTTGCGTAGATAGCTACGAGCTTACCATTCGTGTCTTTGATTCTGGTCCTATAATATAGGACACCTCTTTTCATAACTGTGCCATATTGAGGAAGCATTATTTTCCTATTTGCCAATTCCTCCACCTCCTAAGAATATACTCCAGCGCTGTATCTATGTTTTATCAGACCATTATGATTTCGACAAGGATACGGACCGGCTCACACTCCAGCTCTGCGAGGTTTACGATAAGTTGCGTTCTTTTCTGCTGGCTTTGCTCTGTGGGTGCATTTTGCGATATACTCCTGAAGGCCCGCTGAGGTAAAGTACACACAGCCATTCTGCACATATTGCACATAAGAAATAAGACCATTGTTACGGGCCGCGTCCAGCGTTGCAATGCTGATACCCAAAATTTCTGCTGCTTCTTTTCGCGTAATAAGTTTTTCCATAAAGCATATTTCCTCCAATCCGTCAAGTTTGTCATCGTGTTTGTTCAAAATCACATGAATACGCTGGCAGCCGAAACCACCAGCGCATGGTATCTGATTTTGAACAGAAAGCGGCAAACGCTTCCTATTTATATTTCTCAGCTTTCGTCACATTTGCCACGCCCCCTGACGATGGGAACACAACAGGTCTCCGCTGGCGCGGATGTCATAACTCCGCAGCATCGTTCGTATCGTGTGCCGCAGGGTTCCCCCCAAGTCTTTGGCGGGCCGTGAGGAAGTATCTTTAAGCCCCCATGTAGTCATCGCGCCAAATCTGCCACCATTCTTTTATGAAATCGTAGATCGCTCCGAAGCAGTGCTTTCATCACCTCCCTGACTGCTCCATCCTCGCGGCGTTTCATATTCGCTCATACATGGGTTTATGTACCTGTTGTGCTGTCTATTCGATTGTCAATGTGCAGATGAAGGAGGAAAACTTGTCCTTCTTATTAACACTGACAAAAAAGGCAAAAAACAGGCGCATCAAATGAAACTTTATCAAAAATATTTTCCGAGCTGCTTTAAGCCACGGCGGATACTGTCTCGAACACGGCTTGGATCTACGCCTTCTACCCCGGCAATTTCATTTACCGTCATTCCCAGGTAATATCGGGCATAAATCCTCTTTGCCTGTTTTTCCGGTAAATTCATCACAGCAGAATAGACCTGCTCCTGAAGCTGTTTTTCCTCCAGAAGCATCTCCGGTGTTTTCGGCTTCAACAGCACCGCATTTTCAATGCCATTCTCGCAATCCAGAGAATACTGTGCTTTATAACGATACATCTTTCGCTCATACGCAGCCTCCGCACGTTCAGCTGCTCGAATAGTCTCCATTACTTCCTCTGCCACATCTACAAAAAAGTCTGTTGTATAAACATCAGGATAAAGTTCCCGAAGGTTAATTTTCTTCATTATGTACCTCCATTTCGATTCACGGGTGATTGACGAGTGAATCGAATGGAGGTGGGGAACGACACCGGTATACAGCCGGATTATCTCCGAAAAAAAGGCAACAAAAAACGCCAGATTCCCGCAATGGGAAACTGGCGCACCAAGAACAGTCATTATTATGCTGAATCACATGGAACGATAATGCCGATGCAATGCTATACTTGCCCGGAGGAGGGGCAATGCTTTTTTTAATTGATGTAGATCATGGGAGCTTTGAAAAAGCAAAAGAGACACGGCAAATTAACCTCCAAGCGGCTACCGTGTCCCTGCAAGTCGTCATTAGTTTGTGTAAACGCAAAGAAACGGCGGCTCTGAAATTGTCCTTCAAAACCGCCGATTGAGTTCAAACCTTAAAATAGCGCACGAAATTATCTGCCCCAGTCAACGGTTTTTTTCTTTCCCCGGACGGGGCAGATAACTTATTATGCAGAGCGGAGCCGATGTGCGCTAATCGGTTCCTTGTACTTTCTCCTTCAGCTTTCGGAAAGATGTATCACTGATGGCGTGTTCAATCCGGCAGGCGTCTTGTTCCGCTGTTTCCTGATCGACGCCAGCAGCGATAAACTGCTCCATAAAAAACAAATGGCGTTCATAGATTTTCTCGGCAATCTCCCGACCTATGACGGTCAGATGAAGGAACCCATCATCATCCACGGTCAGAAAACCTCCATTTTTCAAAACGCCTACCGCATGGCTGATACTCGGTTTGCTAAAGCCCATGTGCCGGGCAAGGTCAATGGAGCGGACCATGCCCATTTTCTTTTGTAGAACAAGGATAGCCTCCAGATAATCCTCCCCAGACGCATGAATCTTCATCAGTTCCTCCTTTATGCTTATTGTTGAATCCTCCAGCCCTCAGCCTGTTCCCGAATCTTAATAAATTCCTGATAGGTTCCCCTTTGAGCCAGCAATTCCTTATGGGTTCCTTTCTGCACGACGGTTCCACCATCAATGACAAGAATTTGATCCGCATTTTCAATCGTCGCCAGTCTATGGGCAATCGTTATGATTGTTTTACCATGTGTCAGTGCGGAAATAGCCTCTTGAATCAAATGCTCATTCTCTGGGTCAATGCTGGCCGTGGCCTCATCCAAAATAACAATCGGCGCATCTTTCAGCATGGCTCTGGCAATCGAAATCCGCTGCTTTTCACCGCCGGAAAGAGAAGAACCGCCCTCCCCAATGACGGTATCATATCCATCTGGCAAGGCCATAATAAAGTCATGGCAACGCGCTTCTTTTGCAGCGGCAATCATCTGTTCCTCCGAAGCGTCCGGGCTGCCGAATTTGATATTGTTACGGATTGTATCCCGGAACAGATATACATTCTGGAACACCATACTGATATTTTTTAGTAAGCTGTCACAGGTAAATTCTCGAATATCTGTTTCTCCTAAAGTGATTTTTCCGGCGTCAACATCATAAAAGCGTGCAATCAGGCTACACAGGGTAGACTTGCCGCTCCCGGAGGGACCTACAATCGCTGTTGTGGTATTCTGCGGAATCGTGAAATTCACATCATGCAATACAGTCCGTTTATCGTAACCAAAGGATACATCCTGAAAAGTAATGTCATACGAGGTCGGTGTAATATCTTTTCCGTCTTGGTCGATATATTCTGCATTTTCCAGAGCTTCCAGCTTATTCATAGCAGAATCTATAAGACCCAGCATGTGAGCCGCGTCGTTAATGTTTTCCACACTTCCAAAGATTACGAAAGAAAACAGAACAAACATCAGGAAATAAGCAAGACTCATTTGCCCGTTAAGTGTCTGCCATGCACAGATAAACACAATCCCCATAGATGCCAGTTTTAAAGAGAACAGATGCAAGCAGTTAAATGGCGTATAGCCTTTTTCTACTTTGATATGAATATTTTTCAAATCCGTATTTGCCTTGCGGAAACTTTCGATAGAAGCCCCTTCCTGTCCGAACGATTTAACGATGGACAGCCCGCGGATATATTCAATCGCAGAGCCAGACATATCCTCCATGGCCTGGTGCGTGATAGCAGCGGTCTTTTCACTATGCCTGCTGATACCATGTAAGGCCAATGAGGAAAAGGCAACGCCGACAACAGAAATCACTGCTGCGGCTGGACTCAGGAAAAGGAAACACAGGAGAATTGCAATAAACTTTGCATATCCGTTGATGATGATGTCAACCATCTTCATTCCCTGCAATTCAAGTGTGGATAGCTCCGTGGTAACACCTGTCAGAATATCGCCCACGCTGTTTTTGGAAAAATACCCCATAGGAACCCTTTTCAGCACATCGCCTAAATGGATTCGCTGCCCTGCGGCCACTTCATAACCAATGCTTTCCTGCAACACCGCCCGCAAATAAGAGAGTAGAAAGTTAAGCGCAATCGAGCCAACAATAATCCAAAGCGTCTGCCAGATCAGGGAGGATTCTATTGTGTTGCCTGCCCAATAAGCTGCGATTGCTTTATCAAGGGCATAAGCGGCAGCCATTGTAGGGATCGCCGTAGACAGGCTGCTGAAAAAGGAAAAAACAGAGCCAAGATAGAGGCGTCCCTTATATTTCCCCGCCCATTTAATGATCCGTTTCATAGACTTAAACATGAGCGGCCACCTCCTTCTTTTCACTCACAGACCAATTCTTCGCCCCGATGTGGGCTTTCCACATATCCGCATAAAGCGGACACCGCTTCAACAATTCTTCCTGCTTTCCGCAATCCACAATCCGGCCTTTTTTCAACACGACAATCTGATCTGCGTTCTGAATGGTGGAAAGGCGGTGGGCGATCACAAGAAGAGTTTTACCCTTTGATAACGCCATGATAGATTTCTGAATTTTATCTTCGTTCTGCGGGTCAGTAAATGCTGTCGCTTCATCCAAAATAACAATCGGGGCATTTTTTAGGATCGCCCTCGCAATCGCAATTCGCTGTTTTTCGCCGCCGGACAGCCTCTTTCCGGCATCACCGGCAGGGGTATCATATCCTTTGTCCAAACGCACAATAAATTCATCACAGCAGGCCGCTTTCGCCGCCGCATATACTTCTTCATCTGTGGCGTTTGGATTTCCAAGACGGATGTTTTCTTTCAGGGAGCAATTAAATAGGAAGTTATCCTGCGTCACAAAACTGACCAGTTCGGAAAGCTGGCGTATAGACAACTCTTTGATATTCTTCCCCCCAATGGTAATGTTGCCGCCTGTCACGTCCCAAAATCTTGCAATCAGACGGGCAATCGTCGATTTACCGCCGCCAGATGGTCCTACAAGTGCCGTAAAACTTCCCTCTGGCAATTCCAGGTTCACATCATGCAACACTTCATTTTGCTCGGAACCGTCATAGGAAAAGGTTACATGCTTCAACGCAATATCATTGTGAGGAATAGATACGATTTTCCCTGAATCCGGCAGTACAGGCAGGTTCAAAAGTTCATTTGCCGCCTCTACTGCATATTCCATAGACTTTGCTTCGTTAATGAAAGTGGTTGCTTTCATCAACGGCCCAACAATGCTGAGGGAAAGAATAATCCCCATTGCAAGCTCTGCGGGGGAAATACTTCCATTCTGTACCAGCAGAAGGCCGACAGGAAGAACCCCCAGTAGCGTTGTGGGCATAATCGCCATCATCAGGTTCATCGTTTTCCATGTGCTCTTAAACCATGCCAGGGTAAACTCTTTGAACGACTGGACAGCATTAACAAATTTTTCATAGGAGCTTGTGCTTTGATTAAAAGCCTTTACAACCTCGATGCCTTCCACATACTCAATAATAATACTGTTGACATGGTTATTTGCCTCCATATAAGCGGCGTACTGACTGTTATAATTCCTCATAAGGAAAAACATAGGAATCATGGCCAGCACCGGAGCAATCAGAACCGCCAATCCCATGCGCCAGTCAATGACCATCATCCAGGTAAAAATTGCAACAGGGAGTAGGAGGTTAGAAGTCAATTCCGGGATCATGTGTGCCAAAGGCGGCTCTAAATCCTCCACCTTATCCATGATGATATTTTTCAGATAGCCGATTCGCCGCCCCATCACTTCGCCGAGAGGCGCTTTCATCAGCCGGTCCGCAATTTTAAGCCGGATTCCTTCCAAAATGGTATAGGCTGAAATATGCGCCAGGATCGTAGAGATTCCATGGCAGGCAACCCGCAGCAGGTAGCCCGCTGCTCCAACCAGACACCAAATCAGAATGCCATTCAGGGTCACATTCTGATTGATAAATGCCAGCAGGATTTCATATACAGCCCAAAAAGGAATAAACCCTCCTGCAACGCTCAGAATGGCGCAGAATACCGAAAGAGCCATTTTCCCCTTACATGGTGCGGCGAAGGAAAACAGAATTTTCACCCAATTATCTTTTTGCTGCTTCATTACAATCACCTTCCTTCTTTTTAGTCAGCAAAGAAAAAAGGATGGGTAGTCTTTGCTAACCATCCTCATTGTAGCAGTATTCAATTCTTCTTTCCTCTCCAAAACGGCATTTATGCACCGTTTAGAAAAAAGATTTTCGGTATTCCATCGGCGTCTGCCCTATCACCTGCCGGAAAGCTGTTGCAAATTTACTGGGGCTTTCATATCCCACAGCTCCGGCAATTTCCGCAATCCCTTTTTGGGAATCCTGCCGGAGCATTGTGGCAGCAACGTTCATCCGATAACGGCGAAGATAGGAATACATGGAATCTCCGAATATTTCCTTAAAGCAGGTTTTCATCCCCGTCAATGAAATCTGGAATCGTTCAGCTAATTCATCCATCGTGTAATGCTCCTGCAAATTTGCCGTAATAAGATCATGGATCGCTTTGATTTTTTCTACCTGCCCTTTATAGAAATAAGGGCGATCTTCTTTGGAATCAGAAAACTGCAAAGCGTCCAGATATAAAAGCAGCTCCAGGGCTTTTACTTTATAGTAGTCACCTTTGATCTGCTGCGGGACAAAGTAAAGCTCTGAAAAAATATGTTCAATTCCTGGCTCATTATGAATCACAAACGGTTTCTTGTCATTGCAATACTTTTTTTGAAGCTCGTACAAATCAACAGAAAATCCACCAAAAAAGTCTTTCAGCGCCGGCACAGCAATGTCCAGATCAAATCCCAGGGTCATCCCATGATAGTGGCAGAGTGGAAAGCAGAACCGTCCCGAATGGGAACGCCGGTCATCCACACGCATCTCATGCTCTTGCAAATAGCTATACGCATTATTGCCAATCTCGCTTTCGATCCGTCCCTCCCTGCAATGGTCTATATAGAGAAGCGAACTGTCCGTACTACTCTGAAAGTAGGAGGTACATTCTTTCAGGTGCATATCGCTATACATCACAAAAGCGCCATCAAAAATTTTGTGGGCTGTCATGGTTCCCTCGCCGCTCTCGTCAAAAAGCTGCAGGACAACGCAATCCTCAGTTTCAATGACATTTTTAACATTTGAGCCGCAGTTTATTTTACCATCAAACAGTTTGATTTCCGCCGCCTCCTTCCATCATAAAGAAATTAAATAACCGTTCCCGTCCTTCCGTATCCTGGAGGAAATAGCTTTCCTCCAATCTGCCGTTTTCCAGATGGATCACATAATTGCAGCACCTGAGTATAAATTCAGGATCATGGGTCACAATCACAATGGTTTTTCCTGAATCGGCAAGTTCTTTGACTGAATCGGCTACCTGCCTCATGTGAAAAAGATCAAGGCCGCTGGTAGGTTCGTCAAATAGTATAACCGGACGTTCAGAGGCAATCGCAGAAGCAATCGCCACACGTTGTTTTTGCCCTCCCGAAAGCCCCATGGGATGGCAGGCTTTGTACGGAAGCAAATCCATTTCTGTCAAGATAGCCTCTGCCTTTGCCACATTTTCAGGCGATTCATCGGAATCTTTTCCCGGCATACTTAACAGGACTTCCTCTAAAACGCTCTCTGTAAAAAGCTGATGGTTTACATCCTGCATGACCATATAGCATAGCTTCAGTCGCTGTTTGCTTGAATAGGAAGTACCATCTTTTTGGAGGACACCTTTACATCTTTTTTCCAATCCGCATAAGCAACGGGATAGTGTCGTTTTTCCGGCTCCATTGTGCCCGATGACCGCCGTTACATTTCCGGCAGGAAGCTCTATATTTTCCAGAGAAAGCGTTTCCGGCTGTTTCTTGTATGCGAAATGGAAGTGGTTCAGTTTCCATATCCCCTGCCCTGAATGTAGACTGGCAGGCTCAATGTCTGCAAACTCACTCAGGCCAAGAGGCCGTAATCCCATTTTAGCTTTTTCCGCCGCCGGAATCAACTGAAATTCCGGCAAAGTATAATCCCCTTGTATTTCCCCGTCGCTTAAATATATGATCCTGTCTGCCAGATCATAAAGATAGTAGAGCCGGTGCTCTGCAATAATAATTGTTTTACCCTGTGACTTCAATATTTTTAACAGTTTCCGAAAATCAGCGATGGAATAGGCGTCAAGGTTGGAAGATGGCTCGTCCAAAACAAATACATCCGGTTCCACAGCGGCGGCAGATCCACAGGCGATTTTTTGCTTTTCCCCACCGGAAAGGGAGAAAACACTTCTGTCCAGCAGATTTGTAAGGTTCAACTGCTCTGAGACCAGCTTTACCCGCTTTCGGATTTCTGCTTCTTCCAATCCATGGTTTTCACATCCAAAGGCAATTTCGCTGGTCGTATCCACATTAAAAAATTGAGAACGTGGATTCTGAAAAACAGAACCCACTTTTTTTGATATGTCAAACAGGGAAAGCCCTCTCATATCTTCTCCATCAAGCATGACAGTGCCTTCCAGCTTTCCATCGTAATAATGAGGAATCAGTCCGTTAAACAGCCGTGTCAGTGTGGTTTTACCGCAGCCCGATGTTCCGCAGAGCAGTACAAAATCCCCGTCGTTAATAGACAGGTCAATATTTCTTAATGTTCCGTGTCCTTCCCTGTCCCCAATGTCAGTTTCATTTGGAGGGTAGGAAAAAGAAACTTTTTTACATTCGATCATAGGCCTACCTCCCTGTAATCATCGTGACAATAGGAATTGCAAAAGCCACCACACATAGCAGCAGGAAAAAAACATCCTGCACATGAAAGCCGATCTCGCAGATGTTTGTCCTCTTGACCGGACCGCCCAATCCTCTTGTCAGGGCTGCCGCATTTAATTCTTCCCCGATCTTGACGGAACACATGATGACAGGGACAAGCCTGTATTCCAGCATTGCACTGGCTTTGCCCCCGCCAAAACGGATTCCTCTCATTTTCATAGCGTCCCCTATGGCATTATATTCTTCTACAACAGTAGGGAAAAATCGGAATATCACGGACATAGGAATGATGATCTGCTCCGGTAAATGCAGCTTCTTCATGGAGGCAACAAACTCGCTGACCGTCGTTGTCCTGACCGTGATGTATCCCATCATAATCCCCGGCACAAACCGCATAAAGAAACCGCAGATTGCAACAACAAGAAAGTTAGGAAGGCCGGACAGGTGGGGGAGCGCCCATAGTTGCAATATATAGCTGCCGCCATATAAAACAAAATAGATAACCGATCCCTTCCACGATTTTTCCGTGAGCAGCAGGATCAATGGAACAGCAGCCAAAATAGGAGCAAACTGTTTAGAAGCAGCCCCACCTCCGCCGCTCAAGACAAAGAGGGCAATCGTAACAAGCAATGCCAACTTTGTCCGAGGGTCTAACGACAGGCCGGTTTCCTTTTTTTTGCTTGCTAACAATTCACGGCGCATTATGCAATACCCGCACGCTTAAAGTGCTTTTTGAAAATTTTCTGACCGATCACACCGCCGATCACGCCGCAAACGAACCCGGCAATCAAAAGAATGGGGAGCGTATATGCCGAGATATAGCTCATAATGGAATCTGCATACTCTTGTCCATAACCGCTGATTAGCTGCTGATAGTAGCTGTCCCGTGTTGCAACAATGGGGATGTAGTTTCCGATGATCCACATAGAAAAAACACCATGCGATATGATTCCTTTTTTTGCACTCTTATAATCGCCGGATTTCAAAACAAGATCAGCCAGGACACCGAACACGGCACCGGTAATAATGCTCCAATACCCCATGCCGGTCAGCAACATTAAAATACCGCAGATCAGTCCTGTCAGCGATACCATTCCAAACTTCTGGACTTTAGAATAATACAGCATCATTACGATTCCGCCAATCAGCGGAACCAGCACGATCAGAAGCGGAAGAAAAATAGGGATAAATCCCAGCATGGCAATCGCCATCATCACCACAAAATAGATCGCAGTGAAGATTCCAACATTGATAAGGTCTTTTCCTTGTAGTTTATTCATTATTTGGTCCTCCTGTTTGCTTTTGTGTTAGCACGAACTAACCGTATTTCAGTATAGCAGATATGTCTGTATGTTTCTTCTCCAAAAAGGCGTTTTCGCTCCAAATAGACAATTACTTTGCTTTTGCTATCTTTACGGGGAGTGATTGCCTGCGTGTGTGCGTGAACATAGAACTATTCAACATTGAACAGAGGCGGTTCTTGCATAATTTGAAATGAAAACAGCCAAAATCTCCGCTCCAAATTGTAGTATTAGTAGAGGGAGAAATAGAAGGTAGGGTTTCGATAGCAAGCACAGCAAGCGAGTACCCGCTTGCGATTTTTCGGATTTTCAGGTCCCTTGCCCGAAAATGAAAAATGTTTGTTGGGATAATCTCAAACTCTTATGAAGAATGGAGGCAGCACATGGCGAACCGAAAACGGAATATCCAGATGAATTTTTATGTCACAGAGAATAAAAAACGGCTCATAGATGAGCGGATAAAACTGATAGCCTCCCTACCGCATTCTATATCATTCTCGTTTGGCAACGAACTAAAAGCTGAAATCTGCAATTCATCCTCATAGTTCAATTAGCAGCCGGAAACGCCATAATCATGGAGCAACCATGTTATCAAAAAGGAATCGGCATAATCAGTCCTGTTATCAAGCACAATAAGGTTATTCCTTTGTGCAAATCGGAACGATAAAATGTATTTGAGGTGAACGATTATGCCGATTGATGATTTAACTGCTTTAGGGCAGAAAATGAGAGAGGCCAGAAAGAATAAAGAACTGACACAACAGGAACTTTCCGATCTAAGCCATGTTTCTGTAAAGCAAATTGCCAATATCGAAAAAGGGAAAATGAACCCGTCCTATTTGATTTTGAGAGCATTGGCAAAGGTCCTGCACATCTCTTTAGATACGCTTATAAATCCAGATATTTCTCTGGAGGATGAGGGTGTCAATCAGATGAAAATGCTTTATTCCAGCTGTCCGCCAGAAATGCGCGACACCCTGTTGCATCACACACAGGAAACGGTGAAAGAGCTAACAGAATTGTCCGAGAAATTTGAAATGAATTGAGCCAGTGAGTGAAATTTAACGATTTTCTCACTGGTTCTTTTTATTTCCAGAGAAAAGAGGCAAGCAATGCCTGTGTTAATACACACAGGCCCGCAGAGAAGAAAATCCCTCCGTGATTTTCCTCTCCGCTTGCTTGTTGAGGGCAGCGCCCCCAAGCCCCTTTGAACACAGAATTTCATTCTGTGGCTGCGCGTTCTGCGAACGCTTTTGACCAGGACCAGCTTACCGCTGGCCGTGGTCTTTTTCTTTTTCAACATCCTGTTCTACCTCCATTTTCAGCACTCGATCTACATTCGCTTTTGCAGTCAAAAGCTCCCTCATTTCTTCACGGGAGCGCCGATACTCGGAATAAGTCTTTTTCTTTTCTTCCAGCAATTTTGCGTACTCTGTCTGTAACTCTTTGACCTTTGGCAGCTTCTTGACGCCCATCTCATCAAAGGCATTCTTAGCAGCCTGGTGGAGCAGAATTTCTTCCTCATGTTCCTCCCGGAATTTCTTAGTGTAACCCGCCTTGCGGTATGCCACATAGACCTCACGGGTCTTGGCATAATTTACGATGTGAGTACGCAGAACAGCAATCTCTGCCATGCGCTTTTCAGCCGCTTTGATCTGCGCCGAAAGTTCATTGTGATGTGCCGTGGCAGCCGTAGCCTTTTCTTCCAAAACCGCATACTCCAGCAGATTGTTCTCTGACAGGTAATTCATGGTCTGCGCCATTTGTTTCAGATTAAAAACTTTAGCCCATCGAGCATAGCCAGCACCTTTTCCAGCCTGCAATTTTGCCTGAATGTCCACCAGCAGATTAACCTTCGGCGGCTCTGCCTGTGTGACGGTTTTCTTTCGCGGGGTATGTGCTTTCTTCCCTAAGAGAACTGCCCGCAAATCTTCCAATCCATATCCTTCGCCCAGACTGTCCATGCGGGCGGCTTTCTCCCAACCAGAGAGCTTCAGTCGATACGATTTTCCGCGCTTTGAGACTTCACAACCATACTCTTGCAACAGCCTCAGCAGTTCTTCAAAGTCAGCAGGACTTTGTGATAATGCGTTGTCAATCGCCACACGCAGCAGCTCTCGGTGAGAGGGCTTTGCCTGATCTCCCAGCCACTTGTTATAGCTTTTTCCGTGAAGTTTCGGATTCTCTACAATGGACAGTCCGTTTTCAATGCAGATGGTATCACTTAACCGGCGAACCGCCTTGGTGCTGCCCCAAAAGTTTCGGAATTTCCGGTCATATTCTAAGCTGACCGATGACCAGATAATGTGATTATGAATGTGCGACTTGTCTATGTGGGTGCAGACCACAAAGGCATGATTGCCCTTGGTAAACCGCTTGGCAAATTCTACACCCAGACGGTTGGCTTCTTCCGGCGTGATTTCACCGGGTTTGAATGACTGGCGCACATGGTAAGCGATCACATCGTCCGCCCCGCGCACCCGCCCGGTGGCGGCGATATACTGCCGCTTCGCCAGCAGAAACTCTGCATCGGCGGGGGGGGGGGGGGGCGGG
>ERZ780108.225-NODE-225-length-16176-cov-7.86961_pt1 | contig 16176 bp, 11 predicted proteins | sample MGYA00511369_ERZ780108 | MGnify/ENA primary metagenome ERZ780108 (study PRJEB29588, sample SAMEA2159553) | human gut metagenome | biome: human gut; feature: human-associated habitat; material: faeces | place: Denmark | collected 2008/2010 ...
TGTAATTGACTATATTTCAATAATTTCAAAGAACTATTTATCCACTTTTACGGGACAGTAGTGACTTTTTCAGTTAAAACATTCGTTTTTTTAAACCTTTATTGCTTACTTTGCTCTAATGGTATATGCTCGGACACTCCAAACGATACCAATCGGTCCGAGCCAAATAAAAACGCTAAAAACCAAATGACTATGAAACGATTGGCTCACATGGGATGGTTGCTTGTCATCGGCCTCTGCCTAACGGGAGGCATGCAAGCACAAACATACGAAAAGCTGTGGAAGCAAGTAAAGCAGGCACAAGAAAAAAGCCTGCCGCAAACCGTCGTAAAACTGACGGACGATATCTATCGGAAGGCACTGGCAGAAAAGAACTCACCCCAGCTGCTGAAGGCCTATCTCTGCCGGGCAGTCTTTCAAGAACGTCTGACGCCGGACAGCCTCTATACACGACTGAACGAAATGGAGCAATGGGTTGCCACAGAAGCCGATGAAACGGACCGCGCCATCCTGCATTCCCTGCTGGCAAGCGAGTACGCGGAGTATTGGCAGAGCAACCGACGCGCCATAGCCGCACGGACAAACTTGGTTACAGACAACCAACCTGCCGATATCCGCGAGTGGACGGCCCGCCAGTTCGTCGAGCAGACAGACCGGCACAGCCAGGCTTCAACGGCCAACGTGGATCTGCTTCTCAAGACATCGACCGATGCATACGTGCCCTTTGTGGAGCAAGGCGAGCAGAGTGCCTATTACAGCCACGACCTTTACCATCTGCTGGCACGAAGGGCCATCAGCACCTTGCAATCCATGTCTGGTGCAGGAGCAGACTCATTGATCAATGCACGCATCGAAAGCCTTTATCGGCAAACCATGCAAACATATGCCGCCCGCCCCGACGGAGCGGATGCCTGCCTGGTGACCACACTCGACTATTGGGAGTGGAAGAATGGAAGTACCTCGCAGGATGAGGCTGCCTATCTGCAAGCCCTCGACGACCTGATGACTCGCTATGCCGACCGCCCCTTGTGTGCCGAAGTCTATCTGCGCAAGGCGCAATGGATGAGCCGTGGAGGCGAAGGACGCAGTGTGGGCGAAGCCATCCGCCTGTGCGACGAAGCCATCCGCCGCTATGCCTCCTATACACGCATCGGGCAGGTGAAGCAGCTTCGTGCCGAACTCCTGCGGCCACAACTGGCTATTTCCGCCGAAGGCATCGGCTATCCTGGCGATACCTTGGATTTACGCGTGCGCTATCGTACGATGGAGGCACCTGTCACATTGAATATCTATGCCACGAACCTGAACAGCTATTCTAACCGCTATGATTGCGATAACGACAAGACTTTCCGTAGTTGGTCGCCCCGCCGCATCTATAGTCGGCAACTCACCCTGACTCCTCTGCCTGCCGAACATAAGTCGGAGGCTGATCTTCCTTATCTGGAAAGCATCACAAATATGCCCATGCCTGTACCTCAGGAGCCGGGTGTCTATGTCGTGGAAATCATGCCTCAAGGCAAGAACGGACGCAAAAGCCGTTGCCTATTGCCCGTGAGCCGCCTGCGGGCCCTGACACTCGACCTGGGCGGCGGACAAATGGAAATCACCACACTCGACGGCCAAAGCGGCCATGCCGAAGCGGACGTCCGCGTCTGCTTCTATTCATCGAACGATGAAGAGAGCCGCCGCCTGTTGAAGGAAGTTGTAACCGACGGCCAAGGAAAAGCAGTCGTTATGCTCGACCCATATACGTATAATACCTGCTATACCCTCAGCAAGGGAGCAGATACGGCACTTCCCGCTACAAACATTTACTTGAGCCGCTCGTCACAACCATCAACGAATACGCACTATGACCTTTCACTCCTCACCGACCGAAGCATCTACCGCCCTGGTCAGACCGTTTACTTGAAAGGTGTTGTCTATCATAAAGGGAAAAACAGTGCCCAAGTGGTAGAAGGTGAATGGGTAAACTTGGAGTTACTCGATGCCAACCTCAAACAGATAGCCACCCGACGCGTGCAAACCAACGAATTCGGCTCCTTTACCGCCGACTTCACCTTGCCTTCCGCCTGCCTGAACGGCCAGTTCATGGTGCGTGTTCAGGAAAAGCAGATATCGGGAGCCGCCCGCTTCCAGGTGGAAGAATACAAGCGCCCGACGTTCGAAATCACCTTCCAGCCCGTCACCGTTCCCTATTGTCTGGGCGAGACGGTGACTCTGCGTGGCGAAGTGAAGGCTTTCAGCGGGGCTTCTGTTCAGGAGATGCCGCTGGCCTGGAGCCTGAAACGCTACGACCGCCTGCGCGGCTATCTGAACACGGACAAGACGCTGAAGGCCGACACGATACGCCTTGACGCGCAAGGCCGATTTGCCATCGACATCCAGCTGGAAGGAGAATCTGGAAAAACCCTCCAGCCGTGGCAGAGCTACACATTCGAAGTGGAAGCAGCCGTTACCGACGAGGCAGGCGAAACACAAACTGCCTCCTACACCCTTTCGGCTGGCTCGCAGGCATTCAACCTGAGCCTATCCATTCCCACGCAAGTGTGCAAGGAAGACACGACCCAATGGATGATTCATGCCTCCAATCCCCAAATGTCTCCGCTCACGCTGACTGCCGACTGGCGCATCGACCCTGAGACGCAAGAAGGTGAACTGGTGACCAAGGACGGTAAGCCGACCTTAAACGGAGGATGTATCACTGGCACGAACAATCCCTCGCTCATGTGGCAGGGAGTACCTTCAGGCCGTTATCGCCTGACGGCATGGGCTATCGACTCGTTGGGCCATCGGGTGGAGAGCACCGCTTCGTTCGTTCTCTTCTCGACAGAAGACCGACGCCCGCCTGTCCACTCCCCCCTCTTCTTCCACGAACGGAAGATGGAGGTGGCTGCTGGCGAAGAAGCCTCCTTCTGCCTGGGAACTTCGTTCAAGGATGCCTGGGTGTGGATGGATGTCTTTACAGGTGGGAAACGTGTGGAGAGCCGCCTGTTGCAACTCTCCGATACCCTGATGTGCGTCGAGATGCCTTACCTGGAAAGTTATGACGAAAGCGTCACCCTCCTGTTCAATATGCTGAAGGGAGGCGAGCTGTATAGCCGGACCGCCTTCTTGAAGCGCACCCAGCCCAATCGCACCCTGCAAATGAAGTGGGAAGTCTTCCGCGACCGCCTGCGCCCCGGTCAGGAAGAGGAATGGCGGCTCGTGGTGACTACGCCCGAAGGCTTGCCCGCTTCGGCCGAGATGCTGGCGTTGATGTACGACGCTTCGCTCGACAAGCTTTATCCCAACCGTCAGTCGTGGGGCGTCTTCTTCACTCCGCAGCTCGATTGGCGCAACGTGCGTCTGAATACAGCCAGCCGCCTCTACCTGTCGCCCTACTTCACGATACCCGACTGGAAGATACCCGGCTGGTCGTTCGACTGCTTCTGTTCGCCGTGGCTGATACCCCAGGTCATAGAGATACGCGATGATGCCCTCGTCGTAGGATACGGCTCCAGCCGGACGCCTACTTTGGTAAGAGGAACCGTCCTGCAGAAGTCGGCCTCCAACGCCCTCTTCAATATGAAGGAAGAAGCTGGCCTTGCCGTGGAAGTCTCCTACGTACCTCCTACGGCGGACGATGTCTTGTTTGAAGAAGAAGTGGTGAATACCGCCGAAACCCTCCAGCCCGATGCCGACCTCCGCACCAACTTTGCCGAAACAGCCTTCTTCTATCCCCAGCTCCGCACCAACGAACGGGGCGAAGTGGTTGTAGCCTTCACCCTGCCGCAAAGCCTGACCCGATGGAACTTCCGCGGCTATACCCACACGAAGGACATGCAGACAGGCCTGCTCGAAGCATCGGTTGTCAGCGCCAAGGAATTCATGCTGCGCCCCAACCTGCCACGCTTCTTCCGCATGGGCGACCAGGCACAGGTGGCCACCACGGTGAGCAACCTGACCGAGGGCACGATAAAAGGGCGTGTGACATTACAATTGTTCGACCCCACAACCGAAAAAGTCATCCTGACCCGCCGCGAAAAATTTGAAGCGGAAGCCGGCCGCAACGCCGCCGTCAGCTTCGCCTTCGACGTGGACGAGCGCTATCCCCTGCTGGGCGTACGCCTCACGGCCGATGGAGGCAACTTCAGCGACGGCGAGCAGCATGTCCTCCCCGTGCTCAGCAACCAGGAGTATGTGACGGAAACCTTGACCTTCGACCTGAAGGGCAACGATGCCTGCACGCTCCGCCTCGATACGTTGTTCAACCGTAACAGCTCCACCGCCACCCAACGGCGCCTGACCGTCGAGGTGACAGGCAATCCTGCCTGGATGGCCATACAAGCCTTGCCTTCCCTGACGCAACCCGACGGCGAGAATGCCATCTCGTGGGCCGTGGCCTATTATGCCAACACCTTGGCCGCCGCCATTGCCCAGTCGCAACCGCGCATCCGCGAAGTCATCAAGGCTTGGCAGGCCAGCGGGCAGAGCAAAGAAACTTTCCTCAGCCGCCTGGAGCAAAATGAGGATTTGAAAAATATGTTGTTGAGCGAAACGCCCTGGCTGGCCGAAGCCACTTCGGACACGGAGCGCATGCAACGCCTCGTACAGCTGTTCGACGCCAACCGCCAACGCAACCTCACCCTCTCGGCCCTCACCCGCCTGAAGGAATTGCAAGGCGAGGACGGCGTCTGGAGCTGGTACAAAGGTATGGGCAGTAGTCGCGACATCACCACCTACATCACCACCCTGCTTGTGCGCCTGCCCCTGCTGACAGGCAGCCCGCTCGATGCCGATGCCGCGGCGATGAAGCAACGTGCCTTTGCCTACCTGCATCAGGAAGCCCTCAAAGAGTACAAGCGCCTGCGCGAAGCCGAACGCAAGGGCACACCCATCACCACCCTGTCGGCCGACGCCTTCGACTACCTCTACCTGCTGGCTATGGATGCCGACGCGATGAAGCAAGCCGACAAGGAGGTACGAAGCTACTTCCTCTCGCTTCTGCCCCGCCAGCTGACGACGGCCTCCATACAACGCAAGGCGCAAGCCGCCGTCATCCTGCAAGCTGCTGAACGCCAGGCCGATGCCGAAGCGTTCGAAGCCTCGCTCAAGGAGCACCTCGTGCAGGAAAAGACGATGGGAACCCACTTCGCCTTCAACGACGGCTATTATAGCTGGGGCATGATGCCCGTCACCGCCCACGTGGCCGCCATGGAAGCCCTGTCGCGCTTCGAAGGCAACGCTACTATTATGGAAGAGATGAAACGCTGGTTGCTGAAGCAGAAGCAGACGACCCAATGGAATACGCCCGTCGCCTCGGCAGACGCCATCTATGCCCTCTTGTGCAACGGTCGCAACTGGTTGGCCGACCGCGGCGATGTCACCCTCACCTTGGGTCGCGAACGACTCCGCACCACCGACACTTCTGCCCGTCCGTTGCAAGGCTTGGGATACATCAAGGAGACTTACGAAGAAGGCAATGCCGCCCTCAAAGCCCGCACCCTCGAAGTGGAGAAACACGACGAAGGCATGGCTTGGGGAGCCGTCTATGCCCAGTATCTTTCGCCCGTGGCCGATGTCCGGGCACAAAGCACTGGTTTGTCCATCGAAAAGCAATGCTTTGTCGAGCGTAAAACAGCCTCTGGCCGTTCGGAACTCCATCCGCTGGAAAAGGAAGGCGGCCTCCGTGTGGGCGACAAATTGGTCATCCGCCTTGTGCTCCGCCTCGACCGCGCCATGGATTATGTCCAGCTGAAGGACAGCCGTGCCGCCTGCCTCGAGCCGACCGCCACGCTCTCGGGTTACCGCTGGACAGGCGGATTCGGCTATTATGCTGAGACGAAGGATGCTTCGACGCGTTTCTTCTTCGACCATCTGGGCAAAGGCACCTACGTATTGGAGTACAGCTGCCGTGTATCGCAGGCAGGTACTTACCAGCCGGGGCTTTCCACCGTCCAATGTGCCTACGCGCCCGAGATGGCCGCCCATTCGGCGGCAGGCGAAGCCTTGCAGGTAGCTGAATAGCCAACAGCACCTGCCGGCACATAAAAAAGGCGGGCGAATACGGAAAAAGAGGAATCCATCTCCTCCGCATCCGTATCCGCCCGCTTTCTTATGGGTTTATTTCCGACGGCGGCTTTCGTCAGAATGCCTTGCGGTAGAGCGCTTCGATATCCTCAACCGACGTCGGACGTGGATTGCCACCCGTACATACATCGTTGAAGGCATCGATGGCCAGCTGGTGCAAGTCTTCCTCGCGCACTCCAATCTCGTGCAACTTCTGAGGAATGCCGATGCTCAAGGAGAGCTGACGGACAGCATCGACCGCCGCACGTACACCTTCCGCTTCGGTCATGCCTTCGGTATTCACGCCCATCGCCTTGGCTATCTGCATGTACTTGGGAGCTGCAGGCGACTCGGCATTATACTCCATGACATAAGGCAGCAGCAAGGCATTGGCCACGCCGTGGGGAGTATCATAGTGAGCTCCCAAGGGATGAGCCATGGAGTGGACAATACCCAGACCTACATTGCTGAATCCCATGCCGGCAATATACTGCGCCTGCGACATGGCTTCGCGTGCCACGGTATCGTTTCCATTATCCACGGCGGCTTTCAGATGGGCCGCAATCATTTCGATGGCTTTCAGTTCAAACATGTCCGACATCGCCCAGGCACCTGGCGTAATGTAGCTTTCGATGGCGTGGGTCAGCGCGTCCATACCCGTTGCGGCCGTCAGCCCCTTCGGCATGGAGTACATCAGTTCAGGGTCTACAATGGCTACCGACGGAATGTCGTTGGGATCCACGCACACCATCTTCTTCTTTGCGTCTTCGTCGATGATGACATAATTGATGGTCACCTCGGCGGCCGTACCGGCCGTCGTAGGCAGAGCGAACGTAGGAACTGCCTTCTTGCGGGTATCGGCCACACCTTCCAGCGACTTCACGTCGGCAAACTCAGGATTGTTCACTACAATGCCGATGCCTTTGGCCGTGTCAATGGAAGAACCGCCGCCCAAGGCCACGATGAAATCGGCTCCCGATGCCTTGAAGGCCTCTACGCCATGCTGCACGTTGGCAATGGTAGGATTGGCCTTCACATCACTGAAAAGCTCGTAAGGGATATTGTTTTTCTCGAACACTTCGATAACCTTGTCGGCCACATGGAAGCGGATCAGATCCTTGTCTGTCACAAAGAAAGCCTTCTTGAAACCTCTTCGGGCTGCTTCTACGGCGATATTCGCCCGACATCCCGCACCGAAATAGGATGTCTCGTTCAAAATCATTCTATACATGGTATCGTTATTAAAGTTAAGTAAGCGACAAAAATAACATTCAACGCCGAAAAAACATCTTCCCGAACGCATTATTTCATTTTATTAGTACAACATACGCCTGACAAGCGCCGTCCGCTCCTGTCAGTCGAAAAGTTCCTTGAGAACCTCCAGCGATTTCAGCTCGGGGAAATCGGGCAGATGCAGGCGGTAATATTGCTCGATGACCGTCAGGCAACGCATGCGTTCGGCACGGTTCATGGCAAAAAGATGCATCGTATCATAGTTCATCCGCATCAGCGTGGTCAACCGGGCCGCTTCGGCGGGGCCTATGTAATGCGAATGGCCGGCGGGGCGCAGGGTTGTAAAACAGGCGTTCAGCAAGTCGAAATAGCAACCCGACGAATATCCCTCCAGATTGGGATAAAGTCCCAAAAAACGGGAAAGCCTCATAAGAAAGACCAAGTGGAAATTAGCGAAACCCGATCGGCACTCGTCCAGCCACACAATGGAATGTTGCAGATAGGCAAAGAGAGCCCGATTGTCGGCCTCGGCACGTATCGCCCGACACAGGAACTCGGAAAGGAAAAGAGCGATGGCCGATTTATAAGGATCGTAAGGCAAAGTCGTGAACGGATGCCACGACTTGGCTTCCTTTATCCTATATATAGACGCATTGGCCCTGAAATCGGCTTCCAGTTCCACCAAGGCCAGAGGCTGAAACAAGACCGGCTTGACCGCCGCTTTGCGTGAACGAGGCACCGGCACCAGAAAAGACGACCGCCCCGCCACATCCGTATAGACATCGGCTATCCACAATGCGTCCTTATATTTCACCGTGCGGAGCACGATACCCTGTGTTTTCTGCAACATACGCTTCTGCTTCCCAATAATAATCCTGCTGCAAATCTACAAAAAAAGAGGATAACTAAGCATGGCCGCTGATACAATCACAAAAAAAACATCCTTTCAAGCAAAAATATTGCACCGCACAAGCATCTGATTTTCAAGCAAGAAAAACAGGCACAGCAAGAAAAGCGCAAGAAATGCACCAAAAATTTTTCATGAACATTTTGTCAGTTCAAAAATAGTTCCTACCTTTGCATCCGCAAACGAAAGGAAACGCGGTTGCAAAAAGCGGAAACGCTTGCCAAAAGGATGGCCCGTTCGTCTATCGGTTAGGACGCAAGATTTTCATTCTTGAAAGGGGGGTTCGATTCCCCCACGGGCTACAATTAAAAAGATAAACGAATTTATAAAAGATTAGTCGAGATGGCAAATCATAAATCATCACTGAAAAGAATCAGACAAGAAGAGAAGAGAAGACTTCACAACAGATATTATGGCAAGACCATGAGAAATGCTGTTCGTAAGCTTCGTGCTACTACAGACAAGGCTGCAGCTGTTGCAATGTATCCTGGTTTGGTTAAGCTGTTGGACAAGTTGGCAAAGACCAATATCATCCACAAGAACAAAGCCAACAACTTGAAATCCAAGTTGGCTCAGCACATCAACAAGCTCGCTTAAGAGATTACACTGAAAACAGAATATCGGTAAAGGCTGGATTCCACAAGAATCCGGCCTTTGTCGTATGCGGACATACCTCCTTCCCGGATGTACTAAAAAGCTGTAACGGCTCAAAAAACTGACATGGCGACACGGCATAATCCAAAGATTTTCACTATTTTTGCTCAGTTATTACAATAAGGACTAATTTATGACTGAAGAAGAAAAAATAAACGGTGAAAACAACTATTCGGCCAGCAATATCCAAGTGCTGGAAGGGCTGGAAGCGGTAAGAAAACGCCCCGCCATGTACATCGGCGACATCAGCGAAAACGGTCTGCACCACCTGGTATACGAAGTGGTGGACAACTCCATCGACGAAGCGATGGCAGGCTACTGCGACCACATCGAAGTGACCATCAACGAAGACAATTCCATTACCGTACAAGATAACGGCCGCGGTATCCCCGTTGACCTGCACGAAAAGGAAAAGAAATCGGCACTGGAAGTCGTCATGACCGTGCTCCATGCCGGAGGTAAGTTCGACAAAGGTTCCTATAAGGTGTCGGGCGGTCTGCACGGCGTCGGCGTATCGTGTGTCAATGCGCTTTCCACACACATGACCACCCAGGTATTCCGCAACGGGAAAATCTACCAGCAGGAATATGAATGCGGCAAACCGCTCTATGCCGTCAAGGAAGTAGGTACTTGCGACCCCGGCTTTACTGGCACCAAGCAGACTTTCTGGCCGGACGGCAGTATCTTTACGACCACCGAATATAAATACAGCACCCTGCAGGCTCGCCTGCGCGAGCTGGCTTATCTGAACGCCGGTATCCGCATCTCCCTGACCGACCTCCGCCAAAAGGACGAAAACGGCGAATACGTGAAGGAAACCTTCCACTCGGTAGAAGGTGTAAAGGAATTCGTCCGCTACCTGAACAGCAACAACACGCCGCTCTTCGACGACGTTATCTATCTGAACACTGAAAAGGCCGGCGTACCCATCGAGTGCGCCATCATGTATAACACGGGCTACCGCGAGAACCTGCATTCCTACGTGAACAACATCAACACGAAGGAAGGTGGTACGCACGAAGCCGGCTTCCGCGCCGCACTGACCCGTGTACTGAAGAAATATGCCGAAGACACCTGCGCCAAGCAACTGGAAAAAGCCAAAGTCGAAATCTCGGGCGAGGACTTCCGCGAAGGCCTCATCGCCGTCATCTCCGTCAAGGTATCCGAACCCCAGTTTGAAGGACAGACCAAGACGAAGCTGGGCAACAGCGAAGTGAGCGGCGCCGTCAACCAGGCCGTAGGCGAAGCCCTGACCTACTATCTGGAGGAGCATCCGAAAGAAGCCAAGCTGATCGTAGACAAGGTGATACTGGCCGCTACCGCCCGTGTAGCCGCCCGCAAGGCACGCGAGTCGGTACAACGCAAGTCGCCCATGAGCGGCGGAGGTATGCCGGGCAAACTGGCCGACTGCTCCAGCAAGGACCCCGACGAATGCGAACTGTTCCTCGTCGAGGGTGACTCGGCAGGCGGATCGGCCAAGCAGGGCCGCAACCGCACCTTCCAGGCCATCCTACCCCTGCGCGGTAAGATTCTGAACGTAGAGAAAGCCATGTGGCACAAAGCCTTCGAAAGCGACGAGGTGAACAACATCATCCAGGCACTGGGCATCCGCTTCGGCCTCAACGGCGAAGACAGCAAGGAAGCCAACATCGACAAGCTGCGCTACAAGAAGGTCATCATCATGACCGATGCCGATGTCGATGGTTCGCACATCGACACGCTGATCATGACCCTGTTCTTCCGCTACTTCCCGCAAGTCATCCAGCAAGGCTACCTCTACATCGCCACCCCCCCGCTCTACCTCTGCACCAAAGGCAAGGTGAAGGAATACTGCTGGACCGACCAGCAGCGCCAGCGGTTTATCGACACCTACGGCGGCGGTTCGGAGAATGCCATCCACACCCAGCGCTACAAAGGTTTGGGTGAAATGAACCCCGAACAGCTGTGGGAGACGACCATGAACCCCGAAAACCGCATGCTGAAGCAAGTCAACATCGAGAATGCCGCCGAGGCCGACTACATCTTCTCCATGCTGATGGGCGAAGACGTAGGTCCGCGACGCGAATTCATCGAAAAGAATGCAACATACGCCAACATTGACGCATAATTTATTATTTACCAACCTCACATCTTACAACTGAAGCAGTCCCGGAGCAGCAGGAAAATCCTGCCGGCCGGGACTTTTTCTTTCAGCACCTCCCCGACACACAAATCCACCTTCTGCGACCTCTCCCTGAAACATTCTTGCAAAATGGCTCCCCGACAACCCATACCCGCCGGCACAAAATCGGTCAAAGGGCAGAAGTTTTTCAAGAAAAAAGAGAGAATAAAATTGTTTTATTAAAAGAAAAGTATAATTTTGTAACAGATTGCTGGAAGAAACAGTTTATCCATGACAAAAGTTCAATATCCGACACAGGAAAGGGAAATTGGGACATGGGACAAAACGGACGACCTTCCAGCTGATTTTTGCTGAAGGAAAGGCATACGGGATGCCAGTAAACAAGATAAGACATAAAATTAACCTCTTAAATTTTTTGCTTATGAATGTACAAAGTATCGGCGAAAACGCAGGAATCATCTGGAGACTGCTCCAGAGTGAGAACCGGAAATGGGACTATCTGGAAATCAAAAAGGCAACCGGGCTGCCGGACAGAGACATCAATGCGGCCATCGGCTGGCTGGCCCGTGAAGGCAAACTGACGATAGATGAGACCAAAGTCGGAAGAAGAAACATCATATACATCGAGTTAAACTATTATATCGGTTGAATTATGGATAAAAGTACCATTGGAAACAATGCAGGCATCGTCTGGCGACTGCTGAACAACGGCAAGCGATGGAGTTATGAAGACCTGAAAACCGCCTCCGGACTGACGGACAGGGACTTGAACGCCGCCATCGGCTGGCTGGCAAGAGAGGACAAAGTCTACTTCGAAACAGACAAGGACAACACGGAGTACCTTTATCTCTCTGTCAACGTGTACTTCTGACATGCCCTGCCACAGGACCTGGACCTGCCTTTGAAAGAATTGAAATGTGCCATGGCTCCACACCGCGGTGCGACGCAGAGCGGAACGATGGAAGTGAACGAACGCGCCGGAACGGAAGACATGCTCCCGCTCCGGCGCCCCTCTTTTTCCGGCCTGTTAAGACTAAATAAGACTGATTCCTTGGCACGCTGAAGCAAAATTGTCATCTTTGGTCTGATAACTCCAAACGACGACATCATGAAGAAATTACTCCTGGCCCTCTGCCTTGCCACCGTACAAACCGTCTCCGCACAAACCGCCGACCAGCACATCGGCACCCTGATCAATGAAAGCAACTGGTTCGAGCTGAAACGAACAATGGACGAAACGCCTCGTGACTCCGTCAGCCCCTTGCTCTACTGGATGGGAACGGCCATGACGGCCCACTACTTTAACCGCCCCGACTCCCCCCCCCCCCCCCCCCCCCCCCCCCCCCGCCCCGACTCGGCTTGCGTCGCCATCGGCACAGTGCTGAACGAACATCAGGAAGAAATAGGTGGACAAAACTCCGTGAACATGGCAGCACTGATGGCTACCAACCTGACGCGCTGCGGCCGATACGAAGAAGCTGCCGCACTGATGCAAAGCCTGGCCCAGCAGTTGCAGGCACAGGGCGTGGACACCGCCACCACGGCCTCTATCCTCAAGGCGGCCGACCTCTACACCATGTATGCCCACGAGTCGCCCCTCTGCCGCCCGCTTCATCCGACAGGCGAATACCGCCTCCCCTTCTCGTTCAACGACGACATGCACCAGGGATACAAGAAGCAGGGACACTTCCTGATGCTGGATGCACGCATCAACGGCACCAGCGAACCGGTGGTATTCGACACCGGCGCAGGTGCCAACATCATCAGCAGCCGGCTGGCCGAAGCATGCGGCCTGCGGCTGACGGACATCACCCTCGGCATGCAGGGCATCGGCAGGCAGCAGGGACGCATCGCTATAGCCGACACGCTGCGCATCGGCCCGATGGCGTGGCAGAATGTTCCCTTTCTGATTGTCGATACACGCACGGGCGATGCCGAAGCCGACAGCGTCGGAGGGATGCTCCAGCCCGTCATCGGCCTCCCCATTATGCTGAGCATGAAAGAAGTGCAGTTTGATTTTGAACACCGCGAACTGGTGATTCCCGCCACGCCGACACCCAATCCACTGAACAGCAGCAACCTGCTGCGCACGGACAGCGAAGGCCTGCGGGTGGAGAGCCGCGACGACGAGGGGCACCCGATATACATGCACCTCGACACGGGCTCGTATGGCAGCGACCTGACCGCCCGCTGGTATGCCGCCCACCGCACACAGGTGGAGGTACAGGGCCAACCCGACTCGCTCCGCATGGCTGGCGTCGGAGGCGTGAGCAAGCAAAAGACCTACCGCATGCCGCGCATCACCTACCGCATCGGACAGGGACAGGCGACGCTGGACGACGTACACGTCAGCACAGGACTCGACCTTCGCACGGGACAGTCTGTCGGCAATCTGTTCGGCATCAGCGATATAGACGGCATTATCGGATTGGGACTGCTGGAGCGGTTCCGCCGCGTCACACTGAACCTGGAAGAGATGTATATCAATGCAGAATGACGTGCGAAGATTACAAGCAGGCCCAGAAGGATAAAAAGCCAGACAAGCAAACTATCCATCACTATTGATTCATTCATTATACATATCGAGATCTACTACCCAACAATCGTCTACGTACATCGTTGTGCCCGCATAGCTATGTATCTCAAATACAAAAGAATGAGCAATGGCAGGCACCTGTATCGTATAATCGAACAACTGCCATTCACCGTACTCCAACGGAAAAGAAGACAAACCGTAACCGCCTCCCCTTATGATACCCCAGGTCGCATCATCATAAAATGTAGACAAGACATCGTTTGGAATGTTATCAGAACCACCCTCACGAAAATAACAATACATGCGCGGTTTGGTTCCTGTACAGGACTCTTCTATGTAATAATGAAAACGGATGCGGATTGTATGACCGGGAGAGACTCCAACACTCTGACTGATACTCGCCGTGATTCCTTTCTCAGGAGAGGACATACGTGCAGACGAAACACCTTCGTACACAATTTCATTCTCTTGGCGGACGCTGCCATAATGCTCTTTTAAGGACCAGCCCGATAGGTAGTTTTTCTTACCAACCGCCGGGTCTCTTCCAATCCATTCTTCACAAGCACCATTCTTCAACAAATTCATAATCGGAGACAACTCCAGCTCTGATTCCTCTTTCGGACAATCCTTTCCCTGTTCACACGAAAGCATGAACAGACATAATGCCAACAGAAACAAACTCCAGCAACGTGCCATCACTTCCTTACTTCATCTGTTACAACATCCCCTGCTTCTCCAGCTCCTCCGCCGCAATCTCCAGTTCCTTGTACCACGCCTCACCGAACTTGCGGATGAGCGGTTCGCGCAGGAACTTATAGACAGGCACATTCTCCTTGCGTCCCAGCAGGACGGCGGCCTTGCAGACATCCCAACGGTGGTAGTTCACTGCCTTGTAGGGACCGTAGTCGCCCACGCGGATGGGATAGAGGTGACAGGAAACGGGCTTGTAGAAGTCGGTCTTGCCTTCGCGAAAGGCTTTCTCGATGGCGCAATAGCAGCAGCCACGGTTGTCGTAGCAGGTGAAGACACAGTCCTTGTTGTTGACAATGGACGTGACGAGGTCGCCCTCACAGTCGGTATACACCACCCCCTGACGGTCGATGACGGCCCGCGCTTCGGGGCTGAGGTCGTCCCATATCACGGGGAGCACTTCTTCGAGTTTCTCCACCTCGTCCAGTTCTACCGGCGCTCCGGCATCTCCCTCGATGCAACACTCGCCCTTGCAGGCCGACAGGTCGCACAGAAACTTCTCGCGCAGCACGTCGAGACTTACCACTACATCGTCTATCTGTATCATAAATTACCGTTCTTTTATCAAAGTCTTTCTTCGCAATCGGGCATTTGCATAAACCGTTATAAATCAAATGCATATCAGTTTATTTCAGTTTACAGAAAATAAACTCTCAGTTTAATGCGGATAAACCGACAGTTTAAACGGACTAAACTGGCAGTTTAAACGGACTAAACTGACAGTACAAAGGCTTTAAACTGACAGTACAAACGGGGTAAACAATGCCCTTTGTGAATAAAGACAATCCTTATAAAATACAAGGGCAGACAGAAGGAATCTTTTCATCAGCACCTTCTGCCTGCCCTCTATTCATTTATAATCTTCCGATCAATTACTTAATCAGATCCTTGCCGGTCATCTCGGCGGGCTGAGGCATGCCGAGGATGTGGAGGATGGACGGAGCTACGTCGGCCAGCACACCGTTCTCTACCTTGGCGTTCTTGTTCTCCGTCACGTAAACGAAGGGAACAGGATTCAGCGAGTGGGCGGTGTTGGGCGTACCGTCGGCGTTCAGAGCGTGGTCGGCATTGCCGTGGTCGGCGATGATGATCACCTCGTAGCCGTTGGCCTTGGCAGCCTCAACGGTGTCGCGGACGCAGTTGTCGATGGCAACGACTGCCTTCTCGATGGCTGCATAAACGCCCGTGTGGCCCACCATGTCGCCGTTGGCGTAGTTCACCACGATGAAGTCGTACTTCTGTGTGCCGATAGCCTCCACCAGCTTGTCCTTAACTTCGTAGGCGCTCATCTCGGGCTTCAGATCGTAGGTAGCAACTTTCGGAGAAGGAACGAGGATGCGGTCTTCGTTGGCATACGGAGTTTCGCGGCCGCCGTTGAAGAAGAAGGTGACGTGCGCATACTTCTCCGTCTCGGCGATGTGGAGCTGCGTCTTGCCGTTGTTGGCCAGGTATTCGCCCAGCGTATTCTGCACGTTCTCCTTGTCGAAGAGGATGTGTACGCCCTTGAACGATGCGTCGTAGGGCGTCATGCAGTAGTATTGCAGGCCGGGGATGGTGTGCATGCCCTGCTCCGGCATATCCTGCTGGGTCAGTACGATGGTCAGCTCCTTGGCGCGGTCGTTGCGGTAGTTGAAGAAGATGACCACGTCGCCTTCCTTGATGGTGCCGTCAAACGAGCCGTTTACGATCGGCTTGATGAACTCGTCGGTCACGCCTTCGTCGTAAGACTCCTGCATGGCCTGTACCATGTCGGTAGCCACCTTGCCCTGTCCGTTGACGAGCAGGTCGTAAGCCTCCTTGATACGCTCCCAACGCTTGTCGCGGTCCATGGCGTAGAAGCGGCCCACGATGCTGGCGATGCGTCCGGCCGACTGTGCGCAGTGGGCGGTCAGCTGCTCGATGAAGCCCTTACCGCTCTTCGGG
>ERZ780108.233-NODE-233-length-15855-cov-6.46981_pt1 | contig 15855 bp, 11 predicted proteins | sample MGYA00511369_ERZ780108 | MGnify/ENA primary metagenome ERZ780108 (study PRJEB29588, sample SAMEA2159553) | human gut metagenome | biome: human gut; feature: human-associated habitat; material: faeces | place: Denmark | collected 2008/2010 ...
AATTGCTAACCCTCTTCTCCCCCCCCCCCCCCCCCCCGCCGTTTCCTCACCACACAGGTTATCGAGGCTTATGTCGGCGACAATGCCGGACTTGACCTCTACTGCCTTGAGGAGACTCACGCAAAGAACGTTCGCGTGAGCAACCTGTTCATTGAGCAGCAGCGCAGCAGCAGAGTCAACCATAACATAATAACGCTGCACAACGGCATAACACGCAACCGCACCGACCTTGTGTTTGCAGGTGAGGGTGCCGAGTGTAACCTCAGCGGATGTGTTATAGCTGACAAGAAACAGCATGTTGACAACAATACGCTGATAGATCATCGCGTAGCTCACTGTACGAGCAACGAACTGTATAAATACGTTCTCGACGAGAGCGCCACGGGAGCCTTTGCCGGCCGAGTGCTGGTGCGTCATGGCGCACAGAAGACCGACTCGGTGATGCGTAACCAGAACCTCTGCTCAACCAAGGAGGCGCGTATGTACACGCAGCCGATGCTGGAGATATATGCCGACGACGTTAAGTGTGCCCACGGCAGCACCGTGGGTCAGCTCAACGATGCGGCCCTGTTCTACATGCGTCAGCGCGGCATCAGCCTTAAGGAGGCCAAGCTCCTGCTTGAGTTTGCCTTCGTCAACGAGGTCGTAGACGGCATAAAGCTCGAGCCGCTCCGCGACCGCCTGCATTATCTCGTAGAGAAACGCTTCCGCGGCGAACTCAACAAGTGCGAGGGATGCAAGCTGTGCAGATAAAATTCGGTAGTTAGAAGTAGTTAAAGGAGTTAGAGTAGTTAAAGTCATTACCTTTGTTGATGTCGTCATTCTTTATGTAACAATGTTGACTGGAATTTGGCTTTGGCTGCTCTAATTCTGAAAATAAGCTCGGATACTTGCATGTTTTCATCTCTTGCAATATAAAGTTTCAAGGCTTGTTCGCTTTAACTGCTCTGACTTCTCTAATTTACTGAATATTCTCGTTAGTCTTTGGCCACGTTACTTTGTATAAAATTATTTAGGCTATTGACTTTAACTACTCTAACTCCTTTAACTACTTTAACTCCTAAAAAAGTATGTTCGACGTAACCAAAATAAGAGAAGACTTCCCGATACTCAGCCGTAAGGTTTACGACCGTCCGCTGGTATATCTTGACAACGGTGCAACAACGCAGAAGCCGCTGTGCGTGCTCGATGCCATGCGCGAAGAGTATCTCAATGTCAATGCAAACGTACACCGCGGCGTGCATTATCTTTCGCAGCAGGCAACCGACCTGCACGAACAGGCACGCGAAAAGGTGCGCAAGTTTATCAATGCAGGTTCGGTTAACGAAATAATCTTCACGCGCGGAACCACCGAGAGCCTTAACCTTGTGGTTTCGTCGTTCTGCGACGGGTTTATGAGCGAGGGCGACGAGGTTATCGTGTCCGTCATGGAGCATCATTCCAACATCGTGCCGTGGCAGCTTCAGGCAGCGCGCAAAGGCATATCGCTGCGCGTGATACCAATGAACGACAAAGGCGAACTGCTGCTCGACGAATACGAAAAGCTGTTTACTGAGCGTACTAAGATAGTCAGCGTTACGCATGTAAGCAATGTCCTAGGAACGGTAAACCCTGTTAAGGAGATTGTGCGCATAGCCCACGAGCACGGCGTTCCCGTCATGGTCGACGGTGCACAGAGCACTCCTCACTTTGCCGTTGACGTGCAGGACATTGACTGCGACTTCTTTGCCTTCAGCGGACATAAGATGTATGGTCCTACAGGCGTAGGCGTGCTATACGGAAAGGAATACTGGCTCGACCGCATGCCGCCGTATCAGGGCGGAGGCGAGATGATAGAGAGCGTAAGCTTTGAGAAGACCGTGTTTGAGCATCTCCCGTTTAAGTTTGAGGCCGGCACGCCCGACTATGTTGCCACTCACGGCCTTGCCACCGCCATCGACTATATCAGTTCGATAGGCATCGACAACATCTCGCGCCATGAGCAGGAACTCACAAGATATTGCATGGAGCGGATGCAGGAGATAGACGGCATCAGACTCTTCGGCACGGCCAATGATAAAGACGCCGTGGTTTCGTTCCTCGTAGGCGACATCCACCATCTCGACATGGGCACGCTGCTCGACCGTCTCGGCATAGCCGTTCGCACCGGTCACCACTGCGCCCAGCCCCTCATGATACGTCTCGGCATACAGGGCACGGTGAGAGCCTCGTTTGCCATGTATAACACAAAGCAGGAGATAGACGTTCTTGTTGAAGGCATAAAGCGCGTAAGCAAGATGTTCTGACTTTAGTATTTACTTTTTATATAATAGAAAAATCCTGGAAGTGTAGAGTTTTATTCTTCCAGGATTTTTGTTTGTTTCATGCTTCAAGGGCTATTTCCTCTTCCCCCAATCGGTTGTTATTAGATAAAGATATGTGTGGCCTAATGGCCGATATGGGTTTAATATATTGATATGACCTTTAATCTTTGCCGCCTTTTAACCTGTTGTGAAGGACGTCGTGCAGGTCGACAGATGGTAGGCTCGTTCAAAAAATACCGTCAACTTTTTTCAGTAGATGTTGTGCATTTAGGCAACCAAAATCAGGGGTCTGAGCTTATAATTGTCAGCTAAAGGCAGTAGTGAGTTTAACAGAAGTCAGCTTTAATCAGGGAAAAGGCTCTTTGAGGTCAACCCAAATTAGGAAAGGACATATAGCTACAGGATAAAAAAGTTTTCGATAGAAACTCGTCACTCGTCACATCGACGGGTAAAATGCTGACTGTCAGTTGAATATGGTGTGACGAGTTGTGTCCCTTGACTCGTCACACTTGCGTTGATTAACAGTGCCGTGACGAGTTGAGGTTTTAACTCGTCACATCGTAACGGCTTGTTTGTCAATGAATTATGGCCGATTGTGACGAGTGACGAGTTTCTGCGAAAATTTATTATAAGTAAGATCCCGATTACGTAAAAACTTGCTTACGGCCCTGCGAAACATGGTCTTTTGGCGTGCAATATGTATGCTTTTGCACGATGAAACATGGCTTTTTGTATCTAACAGAGGCTTCTGTCTGTATGGAGCTTGCTTGCTGTTTAAATAAGCATATTGATTTTAAACGGTCAGGATGTTATGTCGTCTTGCATTTTGTGTCTATATAAAAGTCTTGTGGAAACGTTGTGTCATGTGGCGTTGCAAAGGCTTGTTAAGCCTTATTTTATCGGTAGTCGCAGTTTTGTGGTAAGTAATGTCAAATCTGTTTTGCATAATTTATGGCAGAAAACTTTATGATTATAAGTCATGATTTTGCTTGTCCGGAGCTGCATATTGAAATAAATCCATATCTCATCGCGTCAAAAAGTTATTGATAATGTAATCTGTCTTTGCTGTTTTTATGTGCTATGAAACTAAAATTTCTGTATAGGAATGTGGCATGAAATGTGGCTGCCGAGTGTTTGAGGCAGTGCTAAAATACTATAATTTTAAACTTTATATAATACTTTTTGTTGACATTCTGCTCTGTGTTTGCGTTTACATTATGCCATATTGAATCGTTTTTGCTTACATTTTGTCAGTGCTTTATTTATATTTATGCAGAAAATATTGCATATTTATCCAATATTGTTATAATTAAGTTAATTACACCTTATTATATATACAATGAACCATAATTACTGCCTGCATTATTTTATGTATTGAAATAGTTTTGAGTCATAATGTCTGCCGGGCGATATTAAATATCAGTAAATAAGCAATTTACATGCATTTTGTGCATAATATCTTAAATATTTGCATGTCAACATAGACGAAACAGATATTAAGCATTATTTAAAGTGTAAAATTTTAACTCAAAAAATGTGCGAATAAACATAATGCAAGAATATAATTAATTATTTATGCATATAGATTTAAAATTCTTTATATGTGTATTCAGGTGTAAATTGCCTTTATTTTGATGCATTCTAAAAGTCAAGAAGTGGTGTATATACACTTTATATACAAATCAAAATGAAAGTAAAATAACACTCAAAGTTTCATTTTACATGAATTTTTATGTGATTCTGTCAGATTTATGTTAAAAACCCGGCTTAAACCCACTTTTTTTTCTTTCATTTTTTGGACTTTATGAAATAATCTTTATTTTTGCATATTGTAACAAAAGTATAATTTATTTATTTAATTAGAGAGAGTATTTATGGAAAAAAGACTAACTATGATTTTGGCCTGCCTGTTCCTGTCACTGGGAATGGCACTGGCACAAACAGCAGTTACGGGAACCGTGGTGTCTCAGGAGGACGGTCAGCCGATTATCGGTGCTACTGTCCGCGTTGTGGGCGCCAGCGCCGGTGCCGTGACAGACGCTGACGGTAAGTTCTCTATCAGCATGCCCGCAGGGCACAACAAGCTGAAAGTAACCTATGTCGGCATGGTTGATCAAGACGTAACGGTAAAGGGCAACAGCGTACGCGTTGTGCTCGTTCCGGATCAGACCAACCTTGACGAAGTGATGGTCGTTGCTTACGGTACGGCTAAGAAATCAGCCTTCACCGGTTCTGCAGCGGTTGTAAAGTCGGATGACATCGCGAAGATTTCAAGCTCTAACGCAATGTCTGCACTTAGCGGTAAAGTATCTGGTGTGCAGATCAACTCTGCTACAGGTGCTCCTGGTCAGGAGAGCTTCAGCATCCGCATCCGCGGTATCAGCTCTATCAACGCCGGTAACGACCCGCTGATCATAGTAGACGGTGCTCCTTACAACGGAGACATCAACAACCTTAACCAGAACGATATCGCTTCAATGACCGTCCTGAAGGATGCTGCCTCTGCAGCTCTTTACGGTGCGCGTGGTGCCAACGGTGTTGTCATCATCACAACAAAGAACGGCCGCGAGGGTACTTCTTCAATCACTGTTGACGCTAAGTGGGGTGCTAACACACGTGGCGTAGAGTTCTACAATACAGTAGAAAGTCCTGCCGGATATTATGAGGCATACTATCAGTCATTGAAGAACTATCGTACAAGTCTCGGCGACGACGCTGCAACAGCTCACAGATGGGCTCTGAACAATATGTTCTCTGGCGGTTACGACCTTGGCTATAACGTTTACACTGTTCCTGAAGGACAGGACTTCATCGGCCCGAACGGAAAACTGAATCCTAACGCAACACTCGGCCGCGTTGTTAACGTTAATGGCACAGAATACCTGCTCTATCCTGATTCATGGCGCGACGCTGCTTATCAGACAGGTGTACGTCAGGAGTATAACGTTACTGCTACAGGAAGCAACGACAAAGGTTCTTTCTATGGTTCTGCTGGTTATCTGAAGAACGAAGGTATCAGTATCGGTTCTGACTATGAACGTTTCACAGGCCGTCTGAAGGCTGACTACCAGCTCAGATCTTGGTTGAAACTTTCTGGTAACTTCAACTATGCTCACTATAAGGCTAACTCTTTGGCTGACGACGGTGCGAGCACTGTAGGAAACATCTTCGTTGTCAAGAACATGGCTCCTATCTATCCTCTGTACATCCGCGACGCAGCAGGCAACATTCTGCAGGATTCTAAGACAGGTCTCGCTATGTACGACTGGGGTGATGGTACTGTAACAGGTCTTACACGTCCTACAATGACAGGTTCTAACCCTATCTTCGCTAATAATTTTGACAAGAACCAGAACGAGGGTAACAGCCTCGACGCTACAGGTACAGCTGAAATCCGTTTCCTCGAGGACTTCAAGTTCACATCAGCTAACACTGTGATGCTCGATGAAACAAGATTTACAAGTACTATGAACCCGTTCTATGGTCAGTTTGCTGCCAACAACGGTTCTATTCAGAAAACACACGTACGTACATGGGCTTACAACTACCAGCAACTCTTGAACTGGCATCACCTGTTCGACAAGCACGACGTAGAGGTTATGCTCGGTCATGAGTACTACCGTACACGTTATTATTATCTGACAGCATCTAAGAACAATGTGTTCTCTGTATTCAACGATGAGTTGGCTGGTGCTGTTAACACAGGTTCTATGAACTCTTACACAACAGACTACAACGTTGAGGGTTGGTTCGGCCGCGTTCAGTACAACTATGACAACAAGTACTTCGGATCACTTTCTTATCGTCGTGATGCTTCTTCACGCTTCCACCCGGATCACCGCTGGGGTAACTTCTGGTCATTAGGTGGTGCATGGATCATCAGCAAGGAAAAATGGTTCAACGCTCCTTGGGTTGACGAGTTGAAGTTCAAGGCTTCTTATGGTGAGCAGGGTAACGACAACATCGGCAGCTACCTCTACACAGATACATACAGCATTGTTCCTTCTGGCGATGGCGCTGGCGTGAAACCTTCTTCAACTAAGGGTAACGAAACTATTACTTGGGAAAAGAACGGTAACTTCAATACAGGTTTCGAATTCTCATTCTTCCGCGGACGTCTTGCCGGTAGCATCGAGTACTTCTATCGTCGTACAAGCGATATGTTGGCATTCTTCGCACTTCCTGCTTCTTCAGGCTGGAGCGGATACTATGACAACGTAGGTAACATGCAGAACATGGGTGCTGAAGTAGAACTCGACGGAACTCTGATCCGTACAAAGGACTTCGAGTGGGGACTCAACCTTAACTTCACTGCTTACAAGAACGAAATCACATCTATCGCTGATAAGAACAAGACTCAGACTGTTGAGGGTTCTGAAGGTTATGCAAGCGGTAGCTACTTCTATGGTGAAGGCGAGTCACTCTATACATTCTACATGCCTAAATATGCAGGTGTTGACGAGAACGGTAAGTCTATGTTCTATAAAGACAAGCTGGATGAAAACGGAAACATAATTGGCCGTGAGACAACAACAACTCCGGGTGAAGCTACATACTATCTCTGTGGTACAGCTCTTCCATGGGCATACGGAGGTTTCGGAACACGCTTCTCTTACAAAGGCTTCGACCTTGCTGTTGACTTCAACTATCAGCTTGGCGGTCAGATTTACGATTCAGACTATGCCGGCATGATGGGTATCACCAGCAGCGGTAGAGGTAGCGCTATCCACGCTGACTTGCTGAACTCTTGGACAGAAGAGAATCCTAATACAAACATACCTAAGCTGATTATCGACGATACAAGTACAACAACCACTTCAGATCGCTTCCTGATCGGTGCTTCTTACCTGAGCCTGCAGAACCTCAACTTTGGTTATACATTCCCGACAAAGATGACAAGCAAGGTAGGTATCGGCAAGCTTCGTGTTTACCTTACAGCTACAAACTTGTGGTTGTGGTCTAAGCGTCAGGGACTTGACCCACGCCAGAGCATTACTGGTGGTGCTTCTTCTGCATATTACTCTGCAATGCGCACAATTTCAGGTGGTATTTCTGTAACATTCTAAAAACATTAAAAAACAAATTGAACATTATGAAAAGATTCATGACAATATGCCTTGGTGCAGCTTTAACTCTGATGACTTCAATGTCATTCACAAGCTGTATCGACGAGGTTGAGCCCACAGACGGAGCGTCTGACGGTCAGGTTACGGGCTCTGAATCAGCTGTGGCGTCATTGGTTAGCGGTCTTAACTCATACGCTACAAATATTTGGAATACAACTCAATTCCCCGCAAGTTTCGGCTATCCTGCATTGATGATAATCCGTGACATTCAGTCAGGTGAACTTGCTTATGGTGATAATGCCAACGGATGTCTGTTCCTTAACTGGCTTGGTGATACCTATGTGTCACGTGAGTATATGGTAAACCAGTTCTTGTGGTATTATCAGACACAGTATGCTAGCGCTGCTACTAACGCTATTGAAAAGATTGATACTCTTGCCAGCGATGCCAACAAGGGTTACTATGCTGCAGCTCTGGCTTATCGTGCAATGCTTTATATAGATATGGCACGCGAGTATGAGTGGTTGCCCAACGACATCACTCAGGGTGTCAGCCCCGAAGGAAATGACATCACGGGTCTTACTGTGCCTATCGTTAAGGAAGGCATGACAGAGGAGCAGTGGCAGAACAATCCTCGTGCAAATAAAGCAGATATGGCTGCCTTCATCCTTGGCGACCTTCAGAAGGCTGCAAGCATGATAGGCTATCTTGACGACGCAAGCAAGACAATGCCTCATCTCGACTGTATCTATGGTTTGATGGCACGTTGCTATATGTGGCTTGAGGATTATCCTAACGCTGAGAAGTATGCACGTCTGGCTATCGACAACTCAACATCTGCACCTGTAACACAGGCACAGGCTCTTAACACAACATCTGGTTTCAACGACCTGAGCCAGTGGATGTGGGGTACACAGTACTACACAGGTTACGTTAACAACCTTTACTGCTGGACAGCAAACATGTGTAACGAAATCAGATATGGTTACACTGGTACACAGCTCGGTTGCTATGTTCAGATTGACGCTAACATGTATAACCGTATCAGCGACGGCGACTGGCGTAAACTCCTGTGGAAGGCTCCAGAAGGAACATCTCTCGAAGGCAAGAACCAGTTTATCAGCGCTGAGGTTGGAGCTCAGCTTCCTGGATATGCTTCATTGAAGTTCCGTCCGGGCGGTGGTAGCATCAATGACTACACTGTAGGTAACGTTGTAGGTGTTCCGTTCATGCGTATTGAGGAAATGTACTTCATCGAGGCTGAAGCTGCTGCACACAGCGACCAGGCTAGAGGCAAGGAGCTTCTTGAGTCATTCATGAAGCGTCACCGCAACCCGAACTACACATGCCGCGCTGCTGATGTTATCGACGAAATCGTATTCCAGAAGGCTGTTGAACTTTGGGGTGAAGGTCAGTATTTCTATGATGTTAAGCGTCTGAACAAGACTGTTACAAAGGACTACACCGGAACCAACCATACAGCACCTTATCTGTGGAACACAACAACTCGTCCTTCATGGATGAACTGGCAGATAAGTCGTTTGGAGGAAATGAACAACAGCGGAGTAACTGGATACAACAACCCGACACTCGCAGATAAGCCTTATGCTAAATAAATTAATAAATAAGTAATAATAAAACAGAAAATATCATGAACAAGATATTCAAACATTCCATGATGCTCCTCTTTTCGGCACTGGCACTCGTGCTGGGCTCATGTACCGAAGAGTTTGAGTACACAGGAGCAACGATCGAAGGAGAGCAGGTGTATTTCAGCAATGCGCTTTCTTCAACCGTGAACCTCGATCCTAATGCCAGTGAGGTGAAAATACCGGTAAACCGCATCCAGCGTACCGGTGAGCTCACTGTAAACTTCAATGTAACTACATCTGAAAACTGTGCAGTTAGTGTTCCTTCTTCTGTAACTTTTGCTGACGGCGACTCTGTAGCATATCTGACTGTTACTTACGATCCTCAGACAATACAGATGGGTCACTTTGATGATGTTACTGTAGCCATTGCAGATGCTAACTATACAACTCCTTACGGAAGTTCATCTTATACATTCTCTATCGGACTGTCTGAGTGGACATCAGTCGGTACAGGTCTTTATCGCGATGCAATCTACCCTGGCTTCTATGGTGCAGAGCAGCTGACTTACAACGTAGAGATTCAGGAGAACATCCTGAAACCGGGTTACTATCGTATCGTAACTCCTTACGGACCTGGCACAACATTCTATAACACTTATGTTGCTACAGGTATGATGGCATGGGCTAACAAGGAGAACACAAGCGTAGTTATCAATGCAACAGATCCTAACTTCGTTTATGTAACAGGCGACTTCTATCCTGGTACAGACGACGGTATGGCTTCTCAGGGATATGGTGTAATGCACGTATTCAGTATCGTTGACGAGGCTATCAAGCAGGGCAACAGCCTTGAGGATATCAAAGCAAGCGAGCCGGGTCTCTTCGGAACTCTGAAAGACGGTATGATCACTCTGCCTACACAGAGCATTTATGTAAACTTCGACGATTCATTCACTCCGCTTGGCTATCTTGACACAACAGGTTGGGCAATTGCTCTGCCGGGCAGCGAGTTTACTGACTACTCTTCTTCGTTCACATACACAGGCCGCTTCACTGACGTTGCAGGCAACAACTACGCTGAGGGTACTATCACTCTTGGTGAGGATGTAGCTAACGCAAAATATGTATTGGCTGCTGACGGTGACGATATCAATGCTATTGTTGAAGCTATCGCTGACGGTTCTATCGAGGCAAACGGTATCACTGAAAGCGGTGATGTAAGCATCCAGATAGCAGAAGGTGGTAAGTATACAATGGTTATCGTTACATTCGATGCTGAAGGCAACATGAGAAGCAACTCTGCTACTACATTCACATTCAGCACTGGTGGCGGTTCAGGTACAGCTAACTGGCAGCCTGTAACATCTGGTACATACGACCAGAACTACTTCCCGAACTTCATCACTGACGAGGGCGGTCAGCCGGTAGGTAACCCGTTCGGTGACGGAACATATTCAACAACTCTCTATGTTGACGGCAACGACCAGACTCACTACAAACTTGAGCCTTGGCTGACACAGGAAGGTAGCCTTGAATTCACTCTCGACGATAGAGGTATCATCTCATTCGATGTCATCGATACAGGCGTAGACTCTCAGACAGGTTACGGTAATGTGCTTGTTGTAAACGCTAACGACATGTTCGCTGATAATCCTAACTATCCGTTCAGCTTCTATGCTGAGGAAGGTATCTTCGCATTCGGTATGATGTATTATGTTAACATGAACGGCCAGCAAGGCTGGATGGGTGGTGCAACAGAAACATTCACTCCGTCACAGAGCGGTGCTCCTTCAATGGTTAAGATGCCGGCTGCTAAGAAAGGTGTTAAGAGTTATAAGGCTGTCAAGGGTGTTAAGAAAGTGCTCAATGCTAAAGTTGACAGAAGCTATGACTCTAAGTTCTTCAGCAACAGAGGACTGACTATCAAGAAATAATGTGATGAATGCTGTGAGTCAAGTTCTTCACTGTAAGACTTGACAATACTACAGACATCATTAAATAACAAGAAAGGCCTTGCCTGACCAATGTGTCGAGGCAGGGCCTCTTGTTTTTTGATATAATTATAATAATACAAGTATTGTCATTCGGGATAAAATGTTCTCAGATGAGCGAGAAATATAGTGCTATAAATGTTAAGAATTTGTCTGTTTTTAGTATTTGTATCTCATCAGATATGTGCTTTTTCGCCTCTTGATTCGCCCTTTCAGATGGGACAGACGACAGTCTCTCCTCATAAAAACTTATTTATGAGAAGGAAAAAATATTTTTGCTGACGCATGTTAAATATAAGAATTTACTATTATATTTAATTTAACACATATTAGATTTGGCTTAATGTTAGCGGCCGTGATAATCAGTCTACCAAGGCAAATTATGAAATCAATAAATTTAGGGGTTTAATAATATTCTAGTAATCCTTTGGGATTCAGACTGTACGCTTGACATACTAATCAGTTCTGTACGTTGGGTCTGTTGGCATCGGTCTTTGCTGATGCGTCAAGAATTATCTTACAGACTTTAGCATCTTGTCAATGCATTTGCGCTTTTGGCCCATGTCCGGGTGGACATACAGATTAAGCGTCGTGCTTACGCTAGAGTGTCCGAGAATTGAACTTACAGTCTTGTAGTCGCAGTTGCTCTCTATACATCGTGTAGCAAAGGTATGTCTCAGACCGTGGAACTTCATTGCGGGCAAGTTCAGCTTGCTCATGAAGCGTTTATAGTAGTGACGGTAAATTCGTGGCTCAAGCGGCTTTTCGGTGTTAGTTAATACGAAGTATGTGCTGTTGACAAGACCAATAATCGGCTTCAGCAGCCGTAGTAAATCGCCGCTTATGGGTATGTCGCGTATTGAGCTGGCTGACTTTGGCGTGCTTATAATGAGCTTTGTGTATTTATGTCCGTCTTCTATGACATAAACCCGCTCAATGGTGCGGCGTATGCAGATGGTCTGAGTCTTTACGGATATGTCGCTCCATTTAAGCGCGCAGATTTCTCCGATGCGCAGTCCGGTGCAAAGACAGATATACAGACCAAGGTTCTTGAACGAGAAATGTGATTTCAGAAATGTCATAAGCTTTCGCTGTTCGTTAATAGTAAGAACCTGAAACTCGTGTCTCTCTGCTGTTGTCGGGAACTTGATGTCCCATTCGCAATGTTCGAGCCATCCTTGCCGTGTCCCATAGGCCACAATCATCTTCAGCACGAGCAGTATGTCTCTTACTGTGCGCTGGCTTAAGCCTGCCTTCAGTTTGTCAAGAACAAACTGCTGAACGTTGCTCTCTTTTACCGAGTGCATGTCGCCAAGCACCGGCAAAATGTGCTTCTCGGCATTGGTTACATAAGTGGCAAACGTCGATTCCTTGACGAGCCTTACTTTCATCTCACGCCATGCGAGATAGACTTCTTTGATAGTTTTTCTTTCCATAATTTATACATTTTAATTGTTTGTCGCTATAAAAGTAATAAATTATGATATTTAGATGGCAGAAATAGCAAAAAAGGATGAATTTCAAATAATGCATTATATACCTACTTCATCTTATGTGCATCACGCTGATGTGTTCCGCCGTCCCTCAGCTTTCATCCGTCATGAAGTATGGCTACTGAAAGCTGACGTATGCAAGAAACTTAATGATTTTAAAGTTGCTGTCTGAAACAGTTGGTGATAAACAGCGGACGGGGCAGGGCGCCTATATGTAAATTGACTCGCATTGATGCAGCCTGGCTTATTGCTCCTTATGGGTGTATGACGAAGCCATGGCTGCCACTTTCTGCTGCAGATATGATATGAAACCTTCATCGCCAAGCACCTCAATGTCGTCGAACAGGCCAAGCACAAAGCGTCCTATGCCTGCATAGCTGCACACCGGCAAATCAAGCCTGTGGCGTCCGTCGCTGCACGTGGTCATGTTGGCCTCTGCCGCGGGATATTCTTCGCGGAACACGTTGTAAGACAACTGGCCCAGCAGCATGCTTACGGGCACCATCTTTTCACCGCTGAACATAAATACGTCGGTGTACATCTGCTGATGGCGGTCTTTGTATGCCCACTCCGTATCGAGCAGCTCCACCTCCTGCATGCGGCTCACTTTGAAGGTCTTGTTAAGCTTCGACGACGGCTCATAGCAGCGCACCTCATTATTGTTGTTCATCAGCAGGAACGGCTCAACGAGCCTGTCTTTTGTGGTGCGGCTGTGAGGCGATGCATAGCCATGTATCACCACCTGACGCTGCAGCTTTATGGCATCATACAATACGCCGATGTTGTACACCTTCTGCTCTCGCAGCTCGTCGTTGTTTATGATGTCGAAGTCGTAGAAGCGCTCAAGCTTCTTCCTGAGGTTGTCTGCCAGCACGTCGCCTTGTCCGGCCTTGTCCAGCAGGCGCCTTATCATCACCGCCTCCTCTTCCGTTATGGATATCCGTTCTATCAGGCGGTTGAAGAAAGGCGAATTGCGGTCGATACTGTAGCAGTTGCCGTGCTTGTATACCTTAAATCCGCTGTCGCGGAAAAACTCAAGATAGTAATACAGGTTGCGGCGCGATATGCCGAGCTTCTCGCACAGCCGCTCAATGGTGTATGTGCGGTTTTCGGTGAGCAGCTGCAGCAGATACAGTTCGCGTTCGAGTTTGTCGTGTCGCATAGATTCTTTATTAACGTGATAATTTGCGGCATAAGCGTTGTTGCCTGCCGGTGCGTGTCTTTGGCCCTTACATACGTCATAAGCCGTCAGAACGTGCATAAATGGCTTTTGCCGCTTTCATCTTGTGCCATTGTCTGCTTTGTCCTGCGCTTCAGATGCTGATGGTCTACTCAGACGTTTGGCTAAAGCAGTCTGAACGTCTTGCGGTGATATGGCGTAATGCCGTGCTCGGCAATGGCCTGGCGGTGCTTCTTCGTGGGATAACCTTTGTTTGATATCCAGTCATACTGCGGATATTCCTCAGCCAGGCGGTCCATGTAGTCGTCACGGTAAGTCTTTGCCAGGATGCTTGCCGCCGCTATCGACATAAACTTGCCGTCGCCCTTTACCACCGTGGTGTAGGGTATGAAGTTGTAAGGCTTAAAGCGGTTGCCGTCTACGATGATGGCCTCCGGGCGCACCTTCAGTCCGTCAAGCGCCCTGTGCATGGCCAGGATGCTGGCATTAAGTATGTTAATCTTGTCTATCTCCTCAGGTGTAACCACGCCCACGGCCCATGCCACGGCGTCGCGCTCTATTATCCTGCGCAGCTCGTAGCGCCTGTGCGGCGTAAGCTGCTTCGAGTCGTTAAGGTCGTCGTTCCTGTAGTCTTCGGGCAGAATAACGGCCGCCGCATACACACTTCCGGCCAGGCATCCGCGCCCGGCCTCGTCGCATCCGGCCTCAATCAATCCTTTGTTCAGCGAACTTTTAAGCATATTTATTTTCAGTTTATTGTTATAAGCCATGTTCCGCAGCCATGTGGCTAGGCCGTCATGTGCAGTTGGCAGACAGCCATGTGCCGTTCATTAGGTGCAGATTTTACGCTTATTTAACAGATAACGGCCCGAGTTTGAACTTATTGTGCACAAACAAGCATTTATTTTGCACACGGAAAGCCACACCAAAGCGTGGCACATATATATAAACAATATTTACAACGAAACAAAAAACACTTAAAACATACGATTATGGAAAAGCAGATAACACTGGAACAAGCCGGCACTGCATGCGGCAAGATTAATTCAATGATAAAAAAGGCAACCAGTATGCTTAACGCTCCGCTCCGTCTTCTTGGCAGATATTATTCATATGTGATAGAGCGCGATCTGGACATGCGCCAGACAAAGGCCATAACCGAAGCCCAAATGGCATTCTTTGCCACCATACTTCCGGTTGAGATGCCCATACTGCTGCATCTGGCAGCCTGCATATGGTTTATCATATCGCTGAAGAAATGCCGCTCTTTGCTGAAGTGATGCAGCCTGAGTGTATGTCGGCAGCAGCATCATGAAAGGGGTTGCATTGCTGAATTAAAGCCGTTCTGTAGCTCGTCAGCGCTGTTGCTGCCGTATAGATGTCTTGTTGCCGACAAACAAACCACTGGTTTAGACATAAAAACTCGGCCACTTTTGATGCAAAAGTGGCCGAGTTACGACCCGAAAACAATAGGTTAATGATTTGAAACCAATACGTTGTGTTTTGCTTTCGGTTTATGTTTTAATCGCTGTTCAGATGATTGTTTGTTAATTAAAAAGACATGTTTCCCTTTCGAATTTTCGGCCGTTTGAAGCTATGTTTCTTTTGCGGTGCATATACCGTGTGAGAAATTCTTGCAATAAACTTGTTTCTGCCTGCGTCATAGATGTTCAATGATGCTTTCATGCAACATTGCCCACTGGCTGTATTATGGCTTGCATTATCGGCATTGTAAAATAGTGAAAAAGAAATGCCGCCCTGCGCTGTCGAACCGGCATCGGTCCGGCTTGTTGCGCATGGCGGCATATATGTTTGATGTGTGTGGTTTGTAGTGTTAAGTTGGCGACCGCGATAATCGCATCTGCAAAGTGTGCCATTTATCTTGTTGTTTAACATGCTCACGCACCATACTGGCGACATTCCTCTGTAGATGCATCTGGCACGCCAACTATTACATCAGGATAGTTGCATGATGTCCGACATAGAGATGCTGCCTGCTGCGGGATTATATCCGCTGTGGCGAGACTGCTTGTCTTCGTTGATTTTGTTATTCGTCATAACATAATCAGTCGGCCATAAGCTTCATCACCTTCTGTCCGTTGCCGCATATGATTGTGGCAATGTAATATCCGCGGTCGAGGAAACCGAGGTCGGCAGTGTCGTCTGCTGTGGCAGAGTAGACCTGACGGCCCGACATGTCACATACGGTGAGGCGGCTGGGTCCGCTGCT
>ERZ780108.237-NODE-237-length-15720-cov-13.8413_pt1 | contig 15720 bp, 8 predicted proteins | sample MGYA00511369_ERZ780108 | MGnify/ENA primary metagenome ERZ780108 (study PRJEB29588, sample SAMEA2159553) | human gut metagenome | biome: human gut; feature: human-associated habitat; material: faeces | place: Denmark | collected 2008/2010 ...
CCTCCTTACTACTAAACAAAACCTAAAATAAAATGAAAAAGATATTTTCAATAATAGCGCTTTCTGCCGGAGTTCTGGCCGCAACGTCATGCCAAGACTTTCTTGACCAGACGTCGGAGTCTGAACTTAATTCCGACAAGGTGTATGGTTCGACTTACTATACCGGCCTGCGCGTGAACAAGATATATGGCGGGCTTACGCAAGACCGTACATATTCACAGGATTTGGCCATCGTTTGGAACTTGAACAGTGATATAGAGCTTGTAGACGGTCTCGGCGACGATGCAACCAATACCACCAGCGAGCGTGGAAACATGAACTACAACATCAGTCCCGCATGGTCGAAAATCAGCGGAGTATGGGATGCTATCTATGGCGTAATTGAGGATGCAAACCTCGTGGTTGAAGGAATACGCACCAGCCCTCTTTTAACAGGCGGTGGCTCAGACCAAACAACCATGGAACGTTATCTTGGCGAGGCTATTACGCTGAGGGCTATGTGCTATCTTGACCTCGTACGCTTTTTCGGCGACGTGCCGTTTAAGATGGAGTCGTCAAAGTCAGACCTTAGCAACGCATACCTCAGCAAGACCGACCGTGACGTAATCCTTGACTCTTTGATGAACGAGCTTGACGAAGCAATTGAATATCTACCTTGGGCTGACGAAGTGTCAGGTTACACAACAGAGCACATCACAAAGGGCTACGCCCACGGACTGTTGGCACAAATCGCCATGACACGCGCCGGATATGCCATACGTGAACAGCATAAGGACGGATATGAGAAGGCTGCTTACTCTGACGACACCTATCCGACAGAACGTCCTGGAGAGGCAGAGCGTACAGAATTGTATAAGAGGGCGCTGGAACATCTTTCCGCAATCATATCAAACGGTACGCACCAACTCAACCCGTCGTTTGAGAATCAGTGGTATCTCGTAAACCAGCTCACGCTTGATAAGACCTATCATGAGAACCTGTTTGAAATCCCGATGGGACGCAACGTTACTGGCGAGTTGGGTTATACCGTAGGCGTGCGTTTCAACGGCGTAACAACGGAATACGGCTACGGAAACTCTACAGGAAAACTTAAGCTTACTGCACCGTTGCTCTATTCTTACGATAAGAAGGATTTGCGCCGCGACGTCACCGTTGCTCCGTTTGAAATCAAGCAGGACGGCAACAATACCATAGAAAGTATGTTGGGCAACGCTCCGTTTGGTCTCTACTGCGCAAAGTGGGACCCCAGGAAAATGTCTGAAGAGTGGCTTAGCGAGAACCTTGTTGCTACGGCAAAGCACATGACGGGCGTCAACCCCGTGAAGATGCGTTACTCACAGGTTCTTCTGTATTATGCTGAAGTGCTCAACGAACTGGCCGGACCGCAAGGTTCGTATACAGGTGACGCCGGCATTACGGCTTTCGACGCACTGGCTCAGGTTCACCGCCGTGCATTTGAGAATGAGAGCGACGCCAACACCTTCCTCAACTCAATAACAATGACGAAAGAGGGCTTGTTCGATGCTATCATGCAGGAGAACGCATGGGAGTTTGCAGGCGAAGGGTATCGCAAATGGGACCTTATCCGCTGGGGCAAGTTGTACGACAAAATCAACGAGTTCAAGCAGACTTATCTTGCAGAACTGGCTGACGGCACATATCAGGAGAAAGTGTACTACAACTACACCGACGATGCAAAGACCAAGCTTGATATGTCAAGTATAACATGGTATGGCATACCTACTGGAAGTACGGAGGCTGACTATGCGGCAAGCACAGACTCGTTCGGCAAGTCTGTTGACAAAGGTGACGGCAAATCTGACACGCAGAGAGATGTCAACCTCCCGTCAATATCAAGCGGACTTGTGGGCGACAATGTCACGGTGAAAAACCGCTACATAATGCCTATTGCATCTACCACTATCTCCGCGTCTAACGGGCATTTGTACAACTCTTACGGTTACAGCAATTAATGGCAACAACAACTTTAACAAGGTAAAACAATGAAACTAAAAAGCATATACGGTTTAGCCTTGGCGGCACTTGCAGCGGGAGCAGCTGTCACCGCGTGCACCGACGCCAACGACTGGGAAACCAATCCTGCATACGACAGGATGTTCGGCGTGAACAGCAATAAAATCTCTATTGAGACCGACCAGGAAGACCCTTCGTCAATAACGGTTACGTTCACACCTATTCAGGGGGCCGAATACTATGTGATGGAAGTGAGCACCGACAGCCTTTATGACGATGTGCCCATGGGCGGCGACAACGCTACGGTGTTCGGTGAGGACAAGACCATTACCACTTCGCCCGCAAAACTGACGAACTTGCGTGAGGAAACCAATTATTTCATGCGAATAAAGACCATGTCGTCAACCTCGGCTGAGAGCCATTGGGTTTACTACAACATGGGCGAATCGTTCAAGACTCTCGGAATTATCTATGACGTTCCATCGTCAGACATACTTGAAAGCAGTGTTACGTTACGGTGGATAGCAGGGGCTGAGGTTACACACATTACTTATACAACTACGGTTGGCGAGCAGGAAGTAACCGAGACACGCACACTTACCGATGCGGAAATAGCAGCGTCTTCATGCACCATAACCGGACTTGAGCAGAACAAGACTTACAAGTTTGCCATCTATAACAACGACGTACTCCGCGGTACCAAGACTGTCAAGACCGCTAAGGCCATGCCTTGGGCTACAGTGCGCCAGGAACTCGGTGACGATGTTACGCAGATTGACCAGGAACTCATGGACATGCTTGCGCAGAAGGCTCTCGACATAATGGCGGCAGAAGGCAAAGACACTGCCAGCGTAACCATTGGTGTGCCGGCAGGCAAGATTTTGACACTTGGAACAGACGCTGAAGGTCTTGCAATTCCTGAAAATGTGTCAGTGACATTCTTCGGTTTGGCTGGCGAAGTGCCGACTCTCCAAGTTTACAAGTCTTTAGACGTTGCAGGAAACCACGGATATGTAAGGTTTGAGCACATCAATGTCGATGGTATGTATGACGGCGACGCAGGAGTAAAAGGCTGCGAATACGTTATCAATCAGGAAGCGGCTTGTTCTATAGATTCGTTGTCTTTCGTAGAGTGCAACATTTCCAATTTGAACAGCGCATTGGTTCGTATCAAATCTGGAGATTATAAGGAGATAAACAAGTTACGGATTGACAACTGTATTGTTACGAACCATGCCGGGGCATATCAGTTCCTTTGCTTCGCTAAGGTTGACTTCAAGATAGACGATATTGAAATTACAAACTCGACGTTTAACAAGATTTGCCAGGGCAAGAAGACATTTATCGACTTAGAAAATTCAGCTTATAACACAAACATCAACGTTGAGGGCTGTACATTCTACAATCTTCTTGGAGACGGAGCATATCTGATAAGTGCAAAAGGTGTTACAGGTAGCGTGAACGCAACATTCTTCAAAGTTCTGCTGGCCAAGACTTATACAGAAAAGGCAAGAGGATATCAGGGCGACAATATCACAATATCTGCGCCAAGCTCTTATTTGCTTTCAGACTTTGTCTTTGAAAAGAATGAGCTTGATATGTTTAATACATACAATGGTTCTTCTTCAGACGTATTCACTGACCCAGCATCAGGTGACTTCACTCTCAAGGTGAACGACCTTATCAGGGAGCAGGTTGGCGACCCGCGTTGGTACACAACTCAATAATCACCTTATATATTGACATTAAAGAGGGGCAAGCATTGGCCCCTCTTTTTGTTTTTTCATGCTAACCGTTTTGCCTGTAAGCATATTTTCGTTATCTTTGCCCACACAACCATAAGGAGGATATGAAATGAAAGACAATCTGATACGTTTCGACTGGGCGATGAAACGCCTGCTGCGCGACAAGAGCAATTACGTGGTGTTGGAGGGCTTCCTCTCCACGCTGCTCGGCGAAGACCTGCGCATCTGCCGCTTCCTCGAAAGCGAGGGCAACCAGGAGGACGCCACCGACAAGTTTAACCGCGCCGATATGCTTGTGGAGGACACCAACGGCAAGCTGCTAATCATCGAGGTGCAGAACAACCGTGAGCTTGATTACTTCCACCGTATGCTCTACGGCGTGTCGAAGACCATATCTGAGTATATCAACCTTGGTGACGACTATGACAAGGTTCGCAAGGTGTACTCTATCAACATAGTGTACTTCGACCTCGGCCAGGGAAAGGACTATGTTTACCACGGCAAGACGGAGTTTCGCGGCCTGCACGATAAGGACGACATCCTGCAGCTGTCCGTTCGCCAGCGTGAGATATTCATTGGCAAGGATGCAGGCGACATCTTCCCCGAATATTACGTGTTGCGCGTCAACGATTTTGACAAGGTGGCGCGCACACCGCTTGACGAGTGGGTGAAGTTTCTCAAGACTGGCGAAATAGATGCCTCGGCCACGGCCAAGGGACTGCCCGAGGCGCGTGAACGCCTGCGCATAGACGCCCTTCCCGACCGTGAAAAGCATGCTTACTACCGCGACATGGAGGCTTTGCGCTATCAGCGCAGCGTAATCAAGACCGGCTGGGACGAGGGACACGCCGATGGGCTTGCGGAAGGTAGAGCGGAAGGCAGAGCTGAGGGTCGGGCAGAAGGCAAAGCCGAAGGTCGGGCGGAAGGACTTGCCGAAGGGCGGGTCGAAGGTATGGTTGAAAACGCCAAAGAGGTGGCGCGGAAGATGAAAGCCTTGGGTTTGCCTGTTGAGACGATAGCACAATGCACCAACCTGTCGGAGGATGAAATTGCAAGCCTTTAGTTTTTGCATTCTGTATGGATGCAGGATGCGGCATATTGGTTTGCAAAATGCTGTAACTGGCGCGGTAAAGTGCGGCAATTTATAAAGCAAAAGGGCATGTTTTACATGCCCTTTTGCTTTGTTTATAATTTTTGTTTTTCGCTGTCACACTGTCATCAAGGTTGTAATACATTGCAATACAGCGATTTACAATGTGACAAACGAACATGGTCAACAATCCCCTCTTTTATCATTGCCACGCCTGTTGTCATACTATAAGTCGTTGACACACAGAGGGCGTCATGCCGTGTAACGGTGTGACAGTAGAAATACAAACTTTTTACGCATGCGTTTTCTCACATGTTTATTGCCAACTTCTTTAGGTCTTTGTCCATGCTTGATGTGCCAACAAGTACTTCATACTTGCCAGGTTTTACGCGCATGGTGTTTGTTTCTGCGTCCCACCATTCGAATGCATGGCGCGGCAAGTCTATTGTCACCGTTTTTGTTTCCCCTGCTTTCAGTTCTACGCGTGTGTAGCCGCGGAGTGTCTTTATCGGGCCTTCAGCGTCAGCCGGGTTCCGGAGGTAAGCTTGTATGGTCTCCGTGCCGTCGCGTTTGCCTGTGTTGGTAACGCTTATGGTTATTTTCCCTGTCGCCTTGTCGTATGACGGTGTGCCTGTTGTGAATGTAGTGTAGCTTAGTCCGTAACCGAAATGGAATAGCGGTGTGCCGCGGAAGTAGCGGTATGTGCGGTTTGTCATGCGGTAGTCGTCGAACGGAGGCAGTTGGCTGTCGTCCTTATAGAATGTTACGGGCAACTTTCCGCCGGGGTTGTAGTCACCGAAGAGTACGTCGGCCACGGCGTGTCCGCCTTGCTCGCCGGGGTACCATGCTTGCAGGATTGCGTCGCATGTCTCAAGTTCGGGTGTCAGTGCTACGGCGCTGCCGCTGCAGTTTACAAGCACCACCTTCTTTCCTGCCTCGTGCAGGGCTTTCAGTATTTCGCGTTGAGCCGCGGGCAGTTCTATGCTTGTACGGTCGCCGTTGTCGAAGCCGGGTTCTGAAACCTTTGCTTCTTCGCGTTCAAGGTCTGGCGATATGCCGCCTACGAATATTACCGTCTCCACGTCTTTCGCCCTCTCTGCAATCTCGCTTGCCGTGACGTTGTGTACGGATGCTATGTCGAGGCTCAGTACGGCTTCGTTCTTAAGCTGCATGTAGTCAAACTGTATGTCGTAGCGCTGTCCTTTCTTTACGTTCAGCTTGGTCTTGTTTTTGCGCAGGCGGTCGGCCTTCCATCTGTTTATGATTGTGTCGCCGTTCACAATCATCCTGAAACCGTCGTCATTGCTGCGCGTGATGTCGAGCGTCTCGTCTTTTTCGGCGGTGAACGTGCCGTTCATGCTGAGTGTGAAGTTGCTCAGGTTGACGCCCGGAGCGAATGCCGTGTTGCCGCCATTGTCAAAGTGTATTGGCGTGGCGTATGTCGTTTCATAAACCGGTTTGCCCTCCATCTTGGTGTTGTTCCAGAAGCGTGCGCTTACGCCGGGTTGGCCGCTGGCGGTTTTCAGTCGTGAAAAGATGCTTTCGCTTTCGGTCAATTGGGTTATCTCGCATCCCTTGGCGAACCTTACGCCATTGCCGATTTTGGCTTGTATGCCTTCGAGTATGGTTACCGAATGGGTCGGCTGGCCGTAGTATATGCCCCACAGCATCAGTGAGTCGGCCGCGTTGGGGCCTATCACCATTATTTTGCTTGCATCTTTTTCCAACGGCAGGGTATTGTTCCTGTTATGCAGTAATACCATCTGTTCGCGTGCCATCTGCAGTGCCAGTTCCTTGTGTTCCTTGCAGGCGATGACGCTTTCGGGTATTTTTGTCCATGGCACAAGCTCGTCGGGGTCGAAGTCGCCAAGTTCGAAACGCGCTTCAAGCAGACGCACTACGCTCTTGTTGATTTGCTCTTCGGTTATTTGTCCGGCCTTCACCGCATCGGGAAGGTGGCGGTATTCGCTTCCGCACTCCACGTCGGTGCCGCTTATAACGGCCTTGGCCGATGCCGCCGCCGCGTCTTCAGACACTCCGTGAGCGCCAGGTTCCCAAAAGTCGCTTATTGCTCCGCAGTCGCTTACCACAAGCCCTTTGAAGCCCCATTCGTCGCGTAATATTTGTTGTAGCAGGCGGTTGCTGCCGCAGCACGGGTCGCCGTCGATGCGCTGGTAGGCGCACATCACCTCTTTCACTCCGCCTTGCTGCACGAGGTCGCGGAATGCTGGCAGGTAAGTCTCCCAAAGGTCGCGCGGCGGCAGGTTTTCTATGTTGAAGCTGTGGCGCGTCTTTTCCGGACCGCTGTGTACTGCGAAATGCTTGGCGCAGGCCAGCAGCTTGATGTATTTCCCGTTTGCAGGGCCTTGCAGTCCGCGCACTACGGCCTGTCCCATGCGCGAGTTCATGTACGGGTCCTCGCCGTAAGTCTCTTGTCCGCGTCCCCATCTCGGGTCGCGGAATATGTTTATGTTGGGTGTCCAGAATGACAGTCCCTGGTAAGTGCCTATATCTCCCTTGCGGCGTTGTGCGGTGTTCTTTGCGCGCGCCTCGTCGCTTACTGCGGTGAAAACACGCTCTATTAGCGCGTCGTCGAATGATGCGGCCATGCCTATGCACGAGGGGAACACCGTGCTTATGCCGTTGCGTCCTACGCCGTGCAGCGCCTCGCTCCACCATGCGAACTGCGGAATGCCCAACCGTGGAATAGCCTTTGAGTTGTTCATCATCACGGCGGCTTTTTCTTCAAGCGTCATGCGCGAGCATAGGTCTACGGCACGTTCGTGAGCCGACAGTTCCGGGTTCTTGTATGGCGGTGTCTGTGCAGCTGCGCAAAGTGTGCAGGCGAAGGCCAGCGTGACTACAATGGTTCTTTTTTTCATGCTGAATGCTGAAGTTTTAAGGTTAAGATGATAAATTGATGTTTTTTTAATATCTGCAAAGATATGGATTTATTCCGTCAAATAAAAACATTTTGTGTGATATTCGGCATAAATACATGTGAGTTTGCCATGATTGTGTGCTAATATGTGAGGGTGTATCCTGATAGTTTGGTACATCAGGCTTTATGCCGTTCTTGGATACGGAAATGTGTAATGGCGCTTTTCCGCTTTTCCTTTCTCACAGTTTTATTTCATTTTTCATCTTTTTCCATGTGCATGGCGCAGTAAATGCGAAGCATAAGATTACCGCTTGGGCAATAAGTTCTTTATGTGTAAAGAAAGGGAATAGGCTACGTTTATGTGGCTTGGGTGTAATTTGAATACAACGGGTGTGCCGGGCGAAAATGTGAAAGACCATGTTTTACTCTGCAAAATGCCGCATTTTGCAGAGTAAAATGCCATCAATTGCACTGTAAAAGATGGCATATTGCAAAGCGATGGCTAACAAGCTGGCAGTCAATATGTTACATCTTGCTTGGCAGCGGCTTCCCGTTAGGTGCGTAAACGACGTGTACGGGACTGGCAGACGAGAGGCCTGCGCCATGTTGGGCAGCCTCGTTTGATGCTCTCTTTTTATTATTCCCTAATACATCTTAACCGAATTTTAACCCGAAAACGTTTTACCGTTAAAACAAAACCATTATATTTGCAGAAATAAATGTGACTAATTCTCAAATTAATAACTAAAAAAATTACGACTATGAGGAAATTTTTACACTTATCATTAGTATGCCTTATGGCAATGTTTTGTGGAACTACGTTCGCACAGACTGTATTCGATTTTGACAACGATTACCAAACGTTATTCCCAACTTTGGCCGGAGTGTCTTCAAATGAAAGCCATGACGGAGATTTTACTGAAGCAACGACAAGTACTCCTCAAAATGGTATTACTGTAACAGTATCGGCAAAGGCAAGTGGAAGCAATGAGAACCGTATTTGGACAAGTACACCACGTCTGCGTATGTACAGTGGAACTCTTACGGTAACGGCTCCCCAAGGAAGAAACATCACAAGCATCGAATTCAGGACGAATGACAAATGGAAAGTAACTCCGAATGTTGGTACTCTGAATGACAGGGAATGGACTGGGTCTGCACAAAGTGTTGAATTTACTGTTGGCGGTAATTCGCAAATCAATTCATTGACAGTGCTCCTTGAAGGCGAAACTATTGAAACGGTAAAATACATAAAAGCAACAACTGTTGAGAGCGGCAAGCAGTATTTGATTGTTGCTGATGTTGATGGTGCTTTGAAAATAGCGCAGCCTGTTTCTTCTAACTATGGTTATCTTGATGTTGAAGATGCAAATGTTGTAGACGACGCTATTGAAATTGAAGAAAACTCAACACTGCCGTTCACCATTACGAGTGCAGATGGAGGATATACCATTATGCAATCAGATGGAAGGTATCTTTATCAGAGTGGAGATTATAATAACTTCAATGTAGACGCAGAACCTTCTTCAGGACATATTTGGACTATCTCTCCCGAAGCTGACGGAACATTTACAATTACAAACACTTCTGTTAACAAGTTTGTTCAATTTGACAGCCAGTACAACTCTTTTGGAAGTTACGCAGATGAAAGAGGAATACTCCCATGTCTTTATGTAAAGGACGAAACTGGAGCAGGTATCAACAATGTAACTGTTGACGAGGAGTTTGATGAGAACGCTCCAGTTTACAACCTCGCAGGTCAGCGTGTAAGCAAGGATGCAAAGGGCATTGTGATACAGAATGGTAAGAAATTTATCAGAAAGTGAAAAGCGGAGAAAGCGGATGCTGTTAAAAGCAGCCGCTAAAAGCTGTTGAGAGCAAAAATGATAGCCGCCCGGACGAAATGTCCGGGCGGCTATTTCATTGTTAATACTTTGTTTTTTGTTTACTTTATCACTTTGTCCGTGGCGGTCTTGCCGTTGGTGAATGTTATCTTGCGGATGTTGATGCCTTTGGCAGGCTCGTTGAGCTTAACGCCGCCGAGGGTGTAATACTCAATCTTCTCAACTTCTGATGCGCCGGCGTTCACGTCAGCAATGCCTGTAGACACGCTTGTGGGGTAATATTCTTCGTAATTGCTATCGCCGTCGGCGTTCTGCGCCTTGACGATGCTTTCAACAAGTGAATTTGCGTAAACCTCGATGTTGGTGTACCAGCCTCTCGGGTCAACGGTAGTCGCGCTTGCGTCTGACGGGTCGTTGGGGTTGAGGTGGTTCGCCTCTTCCCATTCATCGGGCATGCCGTCGCCGTCAGTGTCGAAGTCGGCAGAACGTTCGCTGGTGGGGAAGTTATCCTCCGTATAGCTGTCTTTTGCGTCAGCTACAACGTCGATGAGTCCTGGTTTTTCCGTAACAGAACCTATGTATTTGGCTGTTCCCGACTCTGCTTCTTCCATGTAACGGGTGTCTATAACATCTCGGAAGAGCGATGCGCGGCAGTAATCCATTACTTTGGCGAAAGCATCATCTGCCGTATGGGTTGTTATTTCACCTGTAACTGTTGGCTCGTCCATCCTTATTCTTATGTATGATTCGCCGTCGTATGTCTGGCGTGGAACGTCGTTCCCATAGAAATTGTTTACGTCTTTCGACCAGTGGTCGCCGTCGATTGTAGCCGTGCCGCTGTCGTATGTCACACGTTCCCAGTCGTTGCCTGTGTAACGCCTGCCGTCATTTTGCTCGTTTACGTTGCCGTCGATGTAGTAACGGCTTGTCATATCATAAAACTCGGGATGGTTTTTATCCGAATTGCCTTGTGTAGATACGGTTACGGTTGTAATCCTGCGTGCTTTTGAATTGCTTGTTGCCGGACCGCCTTTATAGTAATTGTTCACCATGTTTATTTGTCCTCCGCCCGGGCCGCCGTAGCAATCGCCGGCGCTGTTGTACACCACGCAGTTACGAAAATCAACATTTTCAGCCTGCACAGTGTTTGCCCAATTGTATTCGTCGTACAGGTAGTTGTCCGTGTATCCGTCCCATCCGTAGCGTGCGCCGTTGAAACGCGGCGAGCGGTTTGATACGTGTGCTATCATGTTATGATGGAAACTGGCAAGTTTTCCGCCCCATATTCCGCCATATCCGTGTGCCCCTTTACCGTGTCCTGCGTTGTTCAGGCTCTCGGCAATGGTACTCCATTGCATTGTAAAGTTGTTGTTGTCATAGAACGATGCAACTTCGTCGATGCTCCAGCTGAACGAGCAGTGGTCGAGGATTATTCCTGTGCGGTGTCTGTCCCAAATGACATCTGCTCCATCGTCAACGTCTTTTTCCTGGCCTCTGCGGCTGCGGATGAAGCGTATTATGATGTTGTCGCCGCCAAGACGGAGCGTGTAATATCGCAACGTTATTCCCGGATATGGCGCTGTCTGTCCGGCAATTGTGGTATTAGCTCCTATTTCAAGGTCGGACTCCAAGGGAATTACACCACCCACATTGAATACTACAATCTTTTTTTCAGAGCCGTCAACAGCCCATCTGAACGAGCCTTCGCCGCTGTCATTGAGGTTTGTCACCACCCTTACTTCTCCGCCGCGGCCGCCTGTTACATATCTTCCGTGGCCTTCAGCTCCGGGGAATGCAGGGGCGTCGGTTTGTGAGAATGCGGCGGTAGAGGTCAATGCTGCCGCTGCAAAGAGTAAAATTTGTCTTTTCATTTGTTGTTTGTTTTAGTTTTATTGCAGACGTACTGGCAAGCGGCGTGCCGGGTTTGTCCCGTTGCGTGCGCGCTGCTTGCCAGTCTGTCTGTTTTTGTTTATGGTTTGTTTTTATTTGTTCAGGCTTGCAACGTCGTAACCCATTTTCTCCATTTCGAGCGAAGCCCAGATGAACGGAGCTATGCCTTTGCCGTCGTTGTCGCGTATCGGTTCGCTGATGTAGTATTCAAACGAACCGTCACGGCGGCGGCTCTTGGGGTTGTCAGGCCCGAGTCCCGACACCTCGCAGCATCGAGTGAGCGACACGGTCTTGTCAGGGTTCACTTTGACAAACTCTTTCAGAATGCCCATGTAGCCTTTGATGCCGGCCTTCTTCATGTCCTCGCCGAAGTAGCCGAGGCGCGAACCTTTAAGCAGAACGTATGTGAACATCGACGAGGCCGTGGCTTCAAAGTAGTTGCGAGGGTCGTCAACGTCGAGCACGTCGCGCCATACGCCGGTCTTCTTGTCCTGCTTTTTCACGGTGGCCTTCATCACGTTGTTCAGCATTTCGATAAGTTTGCCGCGGTTCTCGTAGTCTTGCGGCACTGCGTCGAGCACTTCGAGGATAGCCATTGCGAACCATCCTTGCGCCCTTGCCCATGTGTGTTGCGACAGTCCTGTTTCCTTGTTTGCCCAGAACATGCTGTTGGTTTCGTCCCAGGCGTGCTTCCACAGGCCGGTCTTTTCGTCGTAAGTGCGGTTGTAAGTCTTGCTTATCTGCTCGAAAGCGTCGTCATAATATTTCTTGGCTTTCTTCTCTCCTTTCAGTATCGGGGCGGCCATCGTGTAGAAGGGATGCCCCATGTACACGCCGTCAAGCCATACCTGATGGGCGTATATGGCCTTATGCCACCACACGCCGTCCTTTGTCCGCGGCTGTTTTTCAAGCTGCTTGAAGATTGTCTTCAGTGCTTTGTCCGACTTTTTTTCGGGGAACAGCTGGTTCATGCGCAGTATGAAGCGTCCCGGACGGGTGTTGTCAAGGTTGAAATCCTCGTACTTGTAGCCCGTGATGTTTCCCTTTTCGTCAATCATTCTGGCCGGGTAAGCCTTCAGATAGCTTATTATGCTGTCGCCGCCATACGCCAGGTAAGTGTCGAGCATTGCCTCGAGTTCTATTCCGCTGGCGTAGTTCCATCGCGGCTTCTTGGCGAAGTCGAGCATGTAGGGTAGGGGCACGCGCTTCATTTCAGAGTACGTCATCCACTCGCTGTAATGCTTGTACGGGTATTCCGTGAGGATGAGCGAGCCGTTGATGACAAGGTTGTCGTAGTTCACTCCCTCTGTCTTGCCGGTGATGTAGACGGGCTTTGAGTACACGCCGTCAAAGCGGCAGTCCTTCAGGTTGATGTTGCTTACGTTGGTGCGGTCGTCAAACGCCACAATCATAACGCCGTACTTGCTCTTCTGGCAGGTTACGTTCTCCATGTAGACGTTGCGCACTGTGGGGTAAAATCCACGTTTCGCTATTTCCTTCGGCTCGTAGTCGAGGTTGATTTTCAGCACCGCTTCGGCACACTGGCCAACCTCTACGTTGCGCATGTATATGTTTTCAATCACGCCTCCGCGTGCGGAGTTCGTCTTGATGCGCAGTATGCGGTCGAGGTTGGGGCTGTCCATCTTGCAGTTTTCCACGAACACATTGTTGCAGCCTCCTGATATTTCAGAGCCTATCACCACGCCGCCGTGCCCGTCTTTCATCATGCAGTTGCGCACAATGATGTTCTTGCTGGGCAGTCCGGTGTAGCGTCCCTTGCCGCCTTCGCGCCCGTCTTCGTTGCGTCCGCTCTTGATGGCGATGCAATCGTCGCCGGTGTCAAACACGCAGTTCTCAATCAAGACGTTCTCGCACGACTCAGGGTCGCAGCCGTCGCCGTTAGGCCCGTCGTTGTGTACGGTGACGTTTCTTACGGTAATGTTCTTGCTGAGCAGGGGGTGCATCACCCAGAACGGCGAGCGCACCATTGTCACACCTTCTATTAATATGCCGTCACACTGGTTGAGGTTTACCATCTGCGGGCGCAGGCCCTTACCCGTGCCGAACACCCGTTGCTCCAAGGGTACGCCGTCTTCGGCCATCTTCAGCAGGTCGGCGCGTCCTCCTGGGTTCTGCTGTTTCTCTGCAACGGGCACGTCTTTGCTTTTCGGCGTCTTTCCGCTCATCAGCCACCAAGTGTCGTCAGAGGCGTTGCCGTCAATGGTGCCTTCGCCGGTTATGGCTATGTCGGTTTCCTTGTAGGCGTAGATTAGGGGCGAGTAGTTCATGCAGTCAAGCCCTTCCCAGCGCGTCTCCACGAGTGGATAGAGGCTTCTGTCGAATGCGAACAGCAGCGTGGCGCCCTTCTCAATCACAAGGTTCACGTGGCTCTTGAGCCTTATCGCGCCGGTGTTCCACGTGCCTTCGGGTATCACCACGCGGCCGCCTCCGGCCTTCGAGCACGCTTCGATGGCGCTGTTGATGGCTTTCTGGTTCTGTGCCGGCGTGGCTTTCAGCGACGCTCCGTATTTCGTAATGTCGAAAGTACGGTCGGCGAACTGTGGAGTCCTGATGCTTTGTTCAATCTGTTTGTACTTGGCATCGTCCCATCCCGATGCGTAAACCGCAAACGGGAACAACAGGCATAGCAGCAATGTCTGTATTTGTTTCATAGGTTTAAGTTTGTAAGAGTATTTGTTTATAGTTGACAGATTTCGTAGTTTTGGGTATATTCGGGTACAAATGTAGTGATTAAAATCTGAATATTGAAATTTATAAACTTATTTTTCGTATTGTCATTATATAATTAAGGTATGTTTGCAAAGCTTCCGTCAACAGACAGGTTGCGGCGTATTGTTAAGGTATGTATTGTTGGTGGCGTAACTCCCTGTAAATTAATGCAATGCAAAAGGCCACCTTTCGCGATGCGAAAGATAGCCTTTTGCAAGGTGATATGTGGCATATTGCAAGGCAAAAGGTGGCCTTTGGCCTTGCTGCCTGTCATTGTCTGCGCCAGAAGCGGCTTGTGATGTCTTCCATGCGGCCGTCGTCATGGCGTTTGTACAGCCTTTGGTTGGTGGTAGCCTGCTTCAGTCCGCCAAGCGTTTCTACGTAAGGCCCGAGCTTTACGTAGTCGAATGCGTCAAGCACCGACGGTCGGCCTGTCCGGCTGCGGCCGCTGTACCATCCCGTCTTCATGCCGGGATACCGTCCTCTTACGTAGCGTGAGAGCGACGCTACGCCTTCAGGGTCGGCGTCGCCGCCCATGAAGCAGAAGCATGTAGCCTCTCCTCCGTATTTCGACATCAGTCCGTCTACGGTGTCGGTCGTCAGCGGTTTGCCGGTGTCTGCCCACAGGTATTTGCTGTGGCAGCCCTTGCATCGGCACGGGCAGTTTGATATGTTCACGGCGATTGTCACCTCGTCGGGTATCTCCTGAAACACAATGTCTGTGTCAACGTATTTCAACATGTCCGCAATCAGTTAAGCCTTGATGTAATGTCTGCGCGCGGCTTCCGCCTGACGTGCCGCCGAGAAGTTGCTGACCCGTTTCAGATAGCCTATGACACGGGTCATGTAGTCAACGTTCTTGCTGTGGCAATGGGGGCACTCCGTCAGGTAGCGCTTGTCTATGTGGCCGCAGTCGTTGCACACGGTGTTGGGTATGTTGAACGTGAAATAGTTGCATCCCTCTTTCGCCGCGACGCGCAGCAGCTGGCGGTACTGCGTCTTCGACAGGTGTTCTTCAAGGTTCATGTGCAGCGCCGAGCCGCCGGTAAGGTGCTCGATGTAGGGCGCTCCGTGCAGTTTGAACTTGTCGAGGATGTTCAGCGACGGGTCTTCCACCACGTAGAAGTAGCTGTTGTAGCAGTCGCGCGGCACAGCGTAGCCGTCCTCCCTGTCCCATTTCGCGTGCTTGACGCCTACGTTTTCGGCCGGTATCATCTCGCAGTTGAACATCACGTCCTTAGTCCTGTACTGCTTGTTGTACTTTTCGATGATGCCGAGGACTGAGCGGACGAATGACAGGTAGTCGGCGTTGTCGTTGATTTCGAGGCCGAGGAACTCAGCCGCTTCCACCAAACCGTTAATGCCAATGGTGAGGTATTGGCGGCCGATGTTGATGTAGCCTGCGTCGAACAGCGGCAACATGCCGGCGCGTTGCAGTTCTTTAAGGTTCTCGTTGTATGCCAGTTGCACTTTATGAACAAGGTCGGTGATGCCGCAAAGGAACTCTTTGTAGTCAACGCCGCTGTTCACCGCGTACTGAATGCAGCGGTTCAGGTTTGTTTTGGG
>ERZ780108.261-NODE-261-length-14871-cov-3.65463_pt1 | contig 14871 bp, 10 predicted proteins | sample MGYA00511369_ERZ780108 | MGnify/ENA primary metagenome ERZ780108 (study PRJEB29588, sample SAMEA2159553) | human gut metagenome | biome: human gut; feature: human-associated habitat; material: faeces | place: Denmark | collected 2008/2010 ...
ATCGGGGGGGGGGCATTCTCAGCTGACTTGCGGCAAGAAGGCTGTAAGTCAAGTCTTATACAGTAATGTCATTGCGCATTTATTGCGCAATCTGGAATATGTCATAAAAAGATCGCGCATCATGTGCGCGATGACAGGTCTTAATATTCAATCTTTGGCCCCTTGGGTAGAGAGGCTTTTTGGAAGGGAGGAGTTCCTGAAGCCTGGAGGGCAAGCTAGTATCAGTAATGAGGATTTGAATACTCCCACTATAACTAATTTAAGTGTAGTCAGCCAGCCCTTTTGCCCTCAGAACTTCTGTTCTTCTGATTTTTACCCGCCAGCCCTAATCAGGGATGCAGTAACCAATCGTAATTGTGAACCGTCAGGCAAAAGAATGTTGCCTGTTCAAAATAACCGAAATGGCGGGAACGCTATACTTATCCTACCCTACGTACTGGATTGCTACGGTTCAAATGAACCTTGCAATGATATAATGATGCTTATCCCCTCCTTTGAGGGGAGAGCGAATGAGCAAGACAGGGGAAGTAAAGGTGTGGTTGAAAATCAGCCCTCACCCCACCCCTCTCCCATAGGAGAGGGAGTAAGTAATAGGCATCCCGAACTTATTTCAGGATCTCATCTGATGAAGCAGCAAGTTAAACATAATGCTAATTCCCCGAAACGAACTTATTCACCTATTCACTTATTTTCTTATTCACTTCACAAACGAGCCGCCTTTACACTGGCAGAAGTCTTGATAACCTTAGGCATTATCGGAGTGGTTGCTGCTATGACAATGCCCGCATTGATAGGCAGCTACAGAAGAAGTGTTACGGAAACAAAGCTGCAAAAATTTTATTCTGTAATGAATCAGGCAATAAAACTTGCGGAAGTTGACAACGGAGAACTGTCAATGTGGGTGCCGCAGCGAGGTGATGATTCCGGTGATTTTGGCGAATGGTATAACACATATCTTGATAAAAATATAAAATTTTTGAGTAAAAATTATTATTCACATTATTATCATGTAGCGTTTGCAGACGGAAGCGGATTTGCAGCTTATATACCTTCAACGTCTTTACCAAACGCGGATTCGGTAAGTGCATATATATTTTATTGTACTGATTATAAATATTGTTTTATGCCTGGCAGTAACGGAAATTTTTCAGAGGAAGATTCCTATGACGGTGTGCACACATTTTTATTCGGAATATGCAAAAACGGTAAATTTACAGCTTCTGCTATTTGTTCCGGAAATATTTATTCCCGAGAAGAGCTTTTAAGCGGCTGTTCTAATACTGATCCGCATAGCAGACACATGTGTGCTGCTCTTATTCAGCATGACGGCTGGAAGATAAGCAAAGATTACCCGTGGATAAAATAGCAGGAGTTATTTTTTGAAATAATCGCATATTAATGTTTTTTTGCGCGGGATAAGATTTTTTATTCCGTCAAAAAATTTGTTCTTTTTTGACTCTTCAAGTTCTTTTTTCAGGATTGCTTTTTCTAAAACGACTTTGTTGTATAAATCTGAGCATACAGAACTTTTTTCAACATGTTCTTTTAATTTCGCAAGTTGAATTTCTTTTTCTCTAATAAATCGGGTTAGTTCTTTTTTCACTTTGAAAACCTCAATGAACTGTACCTTATTAGAATAATCTCAATTGAAAAATTTTAAATCGGCTTTTTAGTTGATTTAATATTTATGCAGGCAATAAATCATATTCATAGCCGATTTGTAAAGCTTTGATATTTAATGGCATAAGATTTTTTCTGTGAGGTGGAATTACCGCATCAAGCGCCTGACTTAATGTCTCAAGAGAAACTACTTTTCCGGCTTTTGCAAGAATTCCGAGAGCAAGAATATTAGCCATTTTCACATTGCCTAAATCCTCTGCAAGTTTTGAAATAGGGGCAAAAAGATAGTTTATATCTGTTCTTGTTTTGATTTCTTTTACAAGGGTTGAATTTGCAATCATCATACCGCCCTTTTTAATTTTTGACAAAAATCTGTCAAATGAAGCCTGATTCAGGGCAATAATAAAATCGGCATCAGGTTTATTTACTTCACTTACATCTTCATCGCTTTCAACAATTTCACAGTTAACTGTTCCCCCGCGCATTTCAGCTCCGTATGAAGGGTACCATGTTACATTTTTCCCTGCCAGCATAAAAGCGTTAGCCAGCACCTCTCCGGCTAATAATACGCCTTGACCGCCAAATCCTGCTATTATAAAATTTTTTTCCATTTTATTATCCTCTTCTGGTATTATTGTCATTCTGAACTTATTTCAGAATTTATTTATACTTAGCCTGTTTTGCAATATTAATTTGTCAGGTCTTTGTATATTCCTGGTTGAAATACCGGCATCATTTCGTTTCTTACTCTTTCATGTGCTTTTTCGGGAGACATTTTCCAGTTTGTCGGACACGTTGAAAGTATTTCTACAAAACCTAATCCCAGACCTTTTATTTGTACTTCAAAAGCTTTTTTTATTGCCTGTTTTGCCTTTCTTATATTTGCTACAGTATCCAGAGAAACTCTTGCAGAAAAAGCTGTTCCGTCGCAAAGCGCGATATGTTCTGCAATTTTTACAGGGTATCCGTAGTAATCAATATTTCTCCCTGTCGGAGATGTTGTTGTTACCTGTCCAACAAGAGTTGTAGGGCCTAACTGGCCTCCTGTCATGCCGTAAGTTGTGTTATTTATACATATTGCAGTAATTTTTTCACCTCTAAGCGCTGCATGCATACTTTCAGCCAGTCCGATTGAAGCGAAATCTCCATCACCCTGATATGTAAATACAATTTTATCGGGTCTTGCTCTTTTTATGCCTGTAGCTTCTGCCATAGCCCTTCCATGAGGAGCTTCAAGCGCATCTACATTTATAAAATCGTAGATTGTTACCGAACAGCCGATGGATGCTGCAAGAATTGTATTTTCTCTTATGCCGAGTTCATCAAGCACCTCTGCTACAAGTCTTACGGCAACCCCGTGGTCGCATCCCGGGCAGAATGAATATTTTACGTCTCCTTTTAAAGATTCAGGTAATTTAAAAACTTGTGTTGCCATTATAATAATCCCTCAATTCTTTTAACAATTTCATCGGCAGAAGGCGGTACGCCTACTCCTTTGTTTATTAATTCAACAGGACATGCTCCGTTAACGGCAAGTCTGACATCATTGACCATTTGTCCCATGTTTACTTCCACCGTTATAAATTTCCTTGCCATTTGGGCAAGTTCGGAAATTCTTTTAGACGGGAACGGATAGAGTGTAATAGGTCTGAAAAATCCTGCTTTAATTCCTTTTTCGCGCAGAATTTTCATTGCGGTTTTAACATTTCTTGAAGTGCTTCCAAAACTTGTAAGAATAATATCTGCATCTTCGGTGTTAATTTCTTCCCATTCTGTTTCGTTTTCTTCAATAAGTCTATATTTATCATACAATTTGTTTAAAAATTCACATCTGTCATCCGCAAGCGGACCGTAAGAACGGATAATTCTGCCGTCTCTGCCTCTGGCGCCTGTTAATGCCCAGCTTGATGTATCAATTTCCGGATACGGATAATCATAAAATTCTACAGGTTCCATCATCTGGCCTAAAAGTCCGTCAGCCAATAGAACAGCTGGATTACGGTACTTTTGCGCAAGATAAAATGTTTTATACGTCAGATCAACGCATTCCTGAACTGTGGAAGGTGCAAGAACTATTAAATTGTAATCACCGTTTCCGCCTCCTTTTGTAGCCTGAATATAATCACCCTGAGACGGATAAATATTGCCCAGTCCGGGACCTCCTCTCATAACGCTTACCAGAACAACAGGCAGTTCGTCAGCCGCTGCGTATGACAGACCTTCCTGCATTAAAGATACAGCGCAAGAAGAAGATGATGTCATTGCTTTGACCCCTGTTGACACCGCCCCTATTGTCATATTGATTGCCGCCAGTTCGCTTTCTGCTGAAACATAGCCTCTTTTCAGCTCCTGCATTTTTCCGCTCATAAATTCACCTATCTCGCTCTGCGGTGTAATAGGATATCCGAAATAACACTGGCATCCTGCCAGAACTGCGGCATTTGCTATTGCGTAATTCCCTTTTGTTAAAACTTTTTTATTTGTTAAGCATTGTGTCATATTTAGTCCTCATTAATAACATATTACGGAAACAATTTTTGCAGTTCCCTAAAAAGTTAGTCTTTATATACTTCTGTTATTGCTAAATCAGGGCATCTTACAGCACACATAGCACATCCGAGACATTCATGGTCTGGATCAACAAATTCAACTGTGTGAACCCCGAGGCTGTTTGTTTCATTCCCGATTTTGAGAAGTTTTTTGGGGCATTCATTAATACAAAGATAGCATGCTTTACATTTATTTTTGTCTATTACTATTCTGCTCATCTTCACCTCAGCTTATCCAATCGTCTAAATTTTATTATAACACTTAATAAAAAAAAAGATACTTTATCTTTACAATTGTAATAATAATCGTTAACAGTTTGCATTGATTGCTATTCTTCTGCTAAAATATTTGTAAAAACTATAAATATAAGTGGGATATTTTTAAGAAAGAGAACAAAATGGCGCTGACTGTAGATGAAATTGCAGAAATACTCAACACTATGCGTGTTGAAAATGAACATAATGTTGAAAATTTTGAAAAAGTTTTAACCGGTATAAATAACAAAATTGAATTAATGGCAGATGATAGCGAAGCAACTGATTTAATAAAGCTTTATCTGTCAGAATTGAAAAAAATTGTTGAAGATAAGCATAACAGTGCAAATGACAGGTTTAAAACTCTTGAAAATTCTATTAATAATATTCTTTCTTCGCAGGAACAGACTGCAAAAACATCAGAGCTTAGAGATTTATTTCATGTTCTGGGCGCCAGTTTTGATTCATTTTCAGGTGAATTCGCAAATCAGACTAATACCCTTCAGGCAGTTGATGAAAAACTCGAACAAATAGAAGAAAGTGTTTTCAATAAAGGAGAACTTGCTTCTTTATTGAATGGTTTTGCATCCGATCTGTCTGAGATGAACAGCGGAATTGATAAATCTTTTAGAAATATAGAAACTTCTCTGGAAAATGCAATTTTTGAAATTGGCCGTTTAAATGTTTCTGAGCAGGTCAGCGCTCTTGATAACAGAATTTCATCTCTAAGTGAGGATGTAAACGCAATACCTTCAAAGATTTCTTTTTCAGAACTTGAACAAAAGGTAGAATATTTCCAAAATATTATAAATTCTATCAGAGAAGCTGTGGCTGATGTTCCGGCACTGAGTGCAGAAGCGCTTTCTGACAGATTTTTTGAGCTGGAAAATTCATTCAAAAATATTGTAACAGAACAAAATTTCTCAGATTTTAAAGAGAATCTGGCAGATTTTGTCCGTCAGATAAGCGATAATGCAGTTTCCATAAGCGCCGATATTAACGCTAACAGGCAGAAAATAGAAAATATTTTTGCGTCAATAAATACTTTGGATTACAAAAATGATTTCAATGCTGTTTCAGAAAAAATTACTGCTCTTGAAGAAGCTGTTAACGGTATCTCGCAGAGCAGTGCCTACGAAATACAAAACCTTGGAAGAACCTTGTCGTCAGTTGTAACGGATTCTGATTTTGCGGGATTTAAGGCTGATCTTGCAGGTTTTGTGCAAAAAATTATCGATAATTCTACCGCTTTAAATGCTGAACTGTCGCGTTCGGCGGAAAGAATTGAGAATATTTTATCAACCGTTAATTCGCTGGATTATACAGACGATTTTGAAACTGTTTCAAAAGAAATATCCGAATTAAAGTCTGCACTTAATGATAATTTATCAGTGTCAGAAAGTATTAACAGTGCTCTTGGGGATGCTAAAAATGAAATTACAAAAAAACTTGACGGATTTGAAACATCTCTATCAACAATAGTAACCGATTCTGATTTTGCCGGTTTTAAAGCTGATTTAGCCGATTTTGTGCAGAAAATTATAGACAATTCATCAGCTTTAAATTCCGAACTTTCGTACAGTACCGAAAGAATTGAAAATATTTTGACAACCATAAGGTCTCTGGATTTCAGGGATGATTTTGCCGGAATTGAGAGCCGTATAAATGATTTGAAAGAAACTTTTGATGCCGGTGCCAAGATTAATTACACGAATTTATCGGAGCAGATTACTTACATAAAAGAGGGGTTGGAAAGCGGTTTTGAAAATATTGATACTGCCCGTAATACTGTTTATTCGGACTTAAAATCGCAGTTAACGGATATTTTAAATAATTTAGATGCTATAGTAAAATCTAATCCACAAAAATCTATTGATGAACTTTCTTCTCTTGTTCTTAATTTATCTGAGACGGCATCTGTTTTGCGAAGCGGTATAAGTTCTGATATTCAGGGAGATTACGGGGACTTAAAATCAAGTATAGGCTCTGTAATTACAAATTTGCAGATTGTAAAAGAAGATATTATTGCAAAAAATACTGATTTTTATAATTCTTCGTCCGAAAATTCTCTTTTATTGGAAACAAAGCTTGAGCAGCAGTTGAAGGCTCTGGATGAGCTGAAAAATAAAATTGATGATGCTGAAAAATTTGATCCTGAAAAAATTGTAGCATCAATTCAAGATGTTTATACCGATTTATCAGGCATAATTGCGGATTTGAAAGAGGATTCCGGAACAAATTACGAAGCAATTAAATCTTATATCGAAGAATTATCATCTACGGTAAATTCAATCCGCGAAGAATTTCTTAATTTGAACGGACAAAATTCAAATCTTCTGGGTGTAAAAATAGACTCTGTCGCATCGGATATATATGAATTTAGAGAAGAGTTCAAGCAGTCTGTATCAAGCGATGTCGGGAATTTTTCTGCTATATCAGGCAATATCTCAGAACTTTCAGAAAAACTTGACGGTTTAAAAGGCAGTCTGGCAGAAAATTCTGATCAAAATTTTCAATCAGTAAAGCTTTTACTGGATGAAATGAGCGCGAAACTTTCTTCAGATATAGAGCAGCAAAAAGATTTATTTTCGCGTTCGGGGGAAGAAAATACGGAAAAACAATTCGAAGCTGTCAGAAATATTGCGTCAGATATAAAAAATATTCAAGTTTTAATTTCCGAAAACAAAGAATTGTTCAACAGTACTGTTGAAGAAAATATTAAAAATATCAGGGAATACATAGGTGAACTCAGTAATTCTATATATGAATCCGGTTTAGAAAGTGAAAATAAATTCAATACAAAACTTGAAGCTTTAGATGTATTAAATCATGGTTTTGAAAATCTTGCATCGTCTGTAGAAGCCGGAATAAAAGATGTTTTAAGCGCAGTAAATCAGCTTGATGCATCAGCTCAAAACAGTTTAATTCAAACAGAAATCAACGCAGTGAAATCACTTTGCGAATCATTATTAACTTCGTTAAATGATACTCACAGACGTAGTGATGAATTATCGCAGATTATTTCTTCTTTAATGGAAATCGTTTTGAAAAAAGACGATATTAATGAAATTTCATTTAAGATGGATGAATATACAGATATTATGAACTCGCTGAGGGAGTTTACGGAAGCTTCGTTTGCCAATGCATCGTCAGATATAAACGGGCTGTTTGAAAAAGTTGAAGCATCTTTTGCAAATATTTTTTCTAAAGAAGATTTTTCAGAATTTAAAAGAGAACTGTCAGAATTTTTACAGACAATTACAGACAATTCTAATATATTAAATGCTGATTCATCATTCAACAGAGAAAAAATTCAGGAAATTTCCGATAAAATAGCTGAATTAGAAATCCCTGATTATTCTTATGATCTTACCCAGATTACATCCAAAATAGATGATTTATCCGACCTTTTTGCAAATTCTTCCGCTTCAAATTTTGAAGGGATAAGTCAAAAACTTGATGATATTAAATTAAGTATGGAAGAAGCCAAAAAAGACGACAGTATTATCGCCAAATTAGGTGAGTTTTCGGAGCTGATAGATTCTTTAAAAAACATTATTTCAGTTTCTGCCGATGCAAATTCATCAGTAATAGAAGAACAAATCTCACGTCTTTCAGATGGTTTGGCTAATGTTGTAACAGAAGAAGATTTTACAAATTTCAGAATTGATTTCGGAGATTTTATCCAAAAGATTCTGGATAATGCGGATGTGCTTCATTTGAACAGTGAGTCTAATAAAGAGCAGATTAATAAAATCGCGCAGAGATTGGAAGAACTTAACTATACTCAGAATTTTGAAAATTTAGACGGCAGGTTAAATGAAATCCGTACATCTTTTGAAAATAATTCTAAAATGAATTATGAAAATATTATTAATGAGATACAAAATTTGCAAGAGCTTTTGAATGAAACTCTTGCAAACAGCAATAATGCAGGAAAAGAAAATTTTGACAGGCTGAACTTCTCATTAACGGAACTCTCTGACAATATTCAAGTTCTGCTTGATATGTCATCTCACAAACCTGCTGAAATTCTGGATAAAATCTCGGAACAAATTCAAAATTCAACAGGTGCAATTTCTGAAAATGTCAATAACGGAATTAAATTAAATATAGAAGATGTAAAAGCTTCAATTTCCGGTGTTATAAATGAAATAACTTCCGTAAAAGATGATTTTACCTGTAAAAATGATAGTTTGACATTCAGTGTTACATCAGGCTTTGACAGTGTAAAACTTTCTCTTGAAAATATTCTGACAGCTTTTAATTCTCTGAATGATGATTTTAAAGCCGGTGCAGATGAAAATATTCAGGCTGTGTCGTCAAATATTGATGAACTTACAGGCAAGGTTGACGAGTTGAAAGATGAAATTCATAAATTTACCTCAGATTATTCAGACAGAGTCTATACGGTTGTTAACGAAATTTCTGATAAGCTGGAAGGTATGTCTGCGGGTTTTTCTGATGATATTAATGTAAGCATAAACGAGTTAAAAAATTACCTGTCGGAATATTTTGATAATTCCCGCTCGGTATACGATGCCAATTTTCAGCAATTAAAAGATATGGGAGAAATTCGTTCAAATGAATTGAACTCAATATCCGGAAATATCACAGATTTCAGGGGGCATGTTGATGAAATTGTACTAAGCTTAAAAGATTATATAACAGAGCTGAATGCGGCTTCAAAGTCTTCAAAATCATTGAGCGACAGCAAATTTTCCGAAAAACTTGTTTCTCTTGAGTCTGTTCTTCTTAATAATGCAGATGCTTATGAAGAAAAATTTGAACTTTTACAGGGTAAACTTGCAGAATTTGCGCAGACTGTCGAGAGCGTAAATTCTGATACCGAAAATAAAATAGTTTCATCTATTGAAGAAATAAAAAGTATAAAAGAAGAACTTGCTTCCGTAACAGGATTTTTAAACTCTGCCAAACTGGCTGCCGATGAACAAACGGCTCAGATTATGTCAATGCTGGATACAAGTTTGGAAAATGTTACGGTTTCCGTTAATGAGATAAGCAGCAATGCTGTCCGGAATATTAATTCTTCAATAAACGAAAATATTTTATCTGTTGAAGATAAGCTGACAGTTCTTTTGAATACTGTTGAAAATTTAAAAGACACCAAGTTAGCGGATCTCGCTGATAATCTCGGGGAAAAATTCTCAGAATTGAAACAGGAACTGGGGCTTATAAATACAGATATCGCAGATGCCTTTCAGACAAAATCAGAAGATATTTTAAGGGCTTTTGAACCTGTAAAGACAGCTATAGAAGATTTTTCAGGCTATGATTTTGAGAAATTATTAAATGATGTTAAATCAATGCTTGAAACATCTTTTATGAATTTCAGCGTTGATGTTAATGGAGAGCTTTCTGCAAATTCTGAAGCGGTTTTGAGGCTGGAACAGGCTTATAAAGAAACATTTAATAAGATTTCTGTGATAGAAGAGTGTGTTTCTGAAGATATACAAAATAGTATTGAACTTTTGAATGTTACAATCGAAACCAATACAAGAAATCTGAAATGCGGTTTTGAAGAAAAACTTGATGAATATATAAATGATTTAAAATCCCATCTTGATCTGGTGATGAATGATACTAAAACACTGGATTCTATTGAAAATTTAAAAGATGAAATTTCCGTAAAATTAGATACTGTTTTATCAGAGCAAAATTCTTTTGCAGAACAGGCAAATGTTATCTCTGCAGGTATAACAACTCTCGGTGATGATATTAAAAATTATGTTCAATCAGCATGCGAAAATACAATTGACAAATACAGCCCGATCCAGAATAAACAGGCGATAGAAGCATTAAATCAAAAAGTCGATACGCTTGTGGATTCATCTGATAAAGAAGAAATTCTTAATTCTTTATATGAAATTGAGCAGAAAGCAGAAAAGATCGGCGGAGATTTATGTGAAACAGTAAAAACAATTATGTCAAAAATGGAAGTTATTGAAAAAGATAACTCATTAATTCTGGCATTCCATGAACTTGCATCAAAGCTCGAATCTTTTACTGATGACAATACACTAAACACTGCACTAAAAACTCTGTCGGAAAAAATTGATATTATAGCTTCTGATCAGTCTATGGAAGAATTGCGCGATGAGCTGGATGCTGTAAATTCAAAAATAGACGTTCTGGCTTCCGATACCTCAATTGATGAATTACAGGAAAAATTTGATGAATTATCGCAAACGGAAGATAAGGTTTCCGAGATGCTTTCTGCTCTCCATGAAAAAGTTGATGCGATTGCAATGGACGGTGGAGACTTCGATATTGAAGAAGAAATTGATGACATTAAATCTCTTATTTTTGAGCAGAGAAAATTCTTTGAAGCCTCATCTGATGAAAAATCAGCAGCAATCGATAAATATTTAAGAGATGTATTAATGAAACTCGATAATGTTGATCTTGAAAAAAATTCGGAAGACATTAAAGAGTCCATAATGAATGCTCTGGTTTCTCTCTTTGATCAAATTTCATTTGTAGAAGAATCTGAAGATATAAAAGACTTTGTAGAAGAAAAAACTGATGAAATCAATCAGAATTTGATTGAAGTTCAAAATCAATTAAGGCAAATTGCCAGTTCAAATGATGATTTTGACTATTCTTATACTTTACAGGATGTCGAAAGCGACATCGCGAAATTAAGAATGGCAATAAATAATATGCCCGGCAGTAATTTTGAAAGCCTTTCAGATGATATTAAAAAAATTGTAAATTCTGTTGAAGGTCTTGAATCTTCTTTAACTCAGGAGCAGACTGCCGATCTGAAAAGCGATATTGAAAAATTAAATGAAGATATTTTGAGCATAAGTTCAAGGACAAACAAACTTCTTCTGACTTCTGACGAATCGTATAAAGCATTAAATGACGGTTTGAATAATTTCAGCAGTCTTGTTTATAAACTTGAAGACAGAATTAATTATCTTGATAATACAGAAACCAGCGAAAGGCTGGAAAGAAAAATTGACAGTATCCATTCAATGGCGTCTGCCTCTGCAAATGCTGATAAGGTATTTCATCAGGTGCTGATGTATCTGGGTGAATGGATTGATTCTACAACCGAAAATATTGCAAGCATTACTGACAAAACTTCTGAAATTTCAAAGATTAAGGAAAGTCTTCAAGAGCTTAAAGATGCTGTGCCTGAAAGAACTTCAATAATTGATGAAATTCAAAATAAATTTGAAGAGCAGGAATTGCGTATTGACAGATTAGAGATGAAGTTAGAGAAAATTTTATCAACACTTGAACAAAAAGATGATATGATGTTAAATAGAAAAGTGGATAAAATTGAAAAATTGATATCCAGACTTGGCACTAATATAGAAAAACTGACATCGTATGTTGACGAAGAATAAACTAATCTCTGACTTAAAAAGGAATATTCCATCTTCTAATGTTCTGGATACATTAGAAGAACGCTACGTCTATGCTCAGGATGCATCAAATATTAGAAAAATCAAAAATTTACCCGATGCTGTTGTTTTTGTTGAAAATACGGAGCAGGTGCAAAAGGTTGTCAAGCTTGCCCTTAAATATAAAATTCCTGTAATCTGCAGAGGAGCAGGCACAAATGTAGTCGGTGCATGTGTTGTTGAACATGGCGGAATAATTTTAAATTTCTCGAAAATGAACAAAATTATTTCCATAAATAAAGATAACATGACTGCAGTTGTTGAACCGGGTGTTATTCTTGGTGATTTGCAGCATGAAGTTGAGAAATTCGGCCTTTTTTACCCGCCTGATCCTTCAAATCTTGCTGTTTCCACTATCGGCGGAAGTATCGCACAATCGTCAGGCGGAGCAAAATCTTTTAAATACGGAACTACAAAAGATTATGTTATAGATTTGAAAGTCGTTACGGCTGACGGTGAAATTTTAAGAACAGGTTCTAATACAATTAAAAATGCAACGGGCTATAATCTTAATACACTTTTTGTCGGTTCTGAAGGTACTCTCGGGATAGTTGCCGAAGCAACTTTAAAATTGATACCTAAACCTCAGAGTAAAAAAGTTTTGATGGCTTACTTTGATACTGTAAAAGAAGCTGTACAGGCTGTTAATGCGGTTATTGAACAAAGAATTTATCCTGCAACTATTGATTTCATGGATAAAAATGCAATTCAGACCGTTGAAAGATTTTATCCCGCTAATCTTTTAACAGATAAAGATGCTGCTCTTATTATAGAAATTGACGGCTTTGAATGTTCTATGAAATATCAGGAAGATATTATTGTGAATATTTTGAAAACCTGTAATGCGTCTGCAATACAGGCATCACATAATGAAGATGAATACAATAAAATTTGGACAGCAAGACGTTCTTCAATGGGGGCATGCGCAAAATTGAAACCGAATGTAACAACCGATGATGTAATTGTTCCCAGAGAAAATTTGGAAGCGCTTGTTATAGGTATACGTGATATTTGCAAAAAATACAATCTGGATGTCTGTATGGTAGGTCATGTCGGTGATGGAAGCGTCCACCCGCAGATCCCTATAGATTATAATGATGAAGATGAATACAAACGTTATAAACTGGCAAAGAGTGAAATTTATGATCTGACAGCAAAACTCGGCGGAATTTTGTCAGGCGAGCATGGAATCGGTTTAGAAAAACGTCCTCATATAGATAAAGTGGTTAACTCGACAGCTCTTGATTATATGCGTAAAATAAAAAAAACATTTGATCCGTATAATATTTTAAATCCATACAAAATATTTTAATATATCAGCCTGCCTTCCGAATTGCCCCCCACCCTACCTGTCTGTTATCATTGTCCGGACTACGGACTCTTTCCCTTGCCCCTTGGGGAGAGGGATTAAGGAAGAGGGGTTGTTTTGGAAGTCCGGAAGTCAAGATGTCAAGCTGTTATTAGTATCCTGCTATTTTAAATACAAGCATGACATCTGTACTTCCGATCTCTTAATATACCAGATCATTAAGTGTTACATCTAATGCATCAGCAATTTTCAGCAGCAATTCAATACTTGGATTTACCTGTTCATTTTCTATGTTTGAAATATGTTGTTGGCTGATACCTGTTAGTTCAGAGAGTTTTTCTTGTGAAATTTTCTTTTTAGCTCTGTACTGTCTTATATTAGATGCAATATTTTGTTTTATTTGTTTATCATTCATAAAAATATAATAGCAGACTTGCATAATTTGTTTATCATGTATACTTTATAATATATCAAGTATTATTGATAAATTAGAAAGGATTGGCTATGGATGAAAATTTTAATTACAAATATTCAAGAATGAAAGTCATGGATTTTACAGCGTCTGTTCAACGTCTGGCAAATATTATTGATATTTTAAGGGTTTACCATGAATATTGTTCCGCAGAGTATGCGGATATCTGGCGTTTTGATGAATTGGTAAATACACTTATGAAAGAAGCCGGTGCGGTTATGGATGATACTGAGGAAATAAGAAAGCTTTTTAGTTAGTGTATAATATTCTTATGAATACGGGATTTGACAGAAAAGAGCTTGTAAAATATTTTAAATCGCTTGGATTAACCGTTCACACAACAACTAAGGCGCGCGGGCATCAGGGATTTTTTCTTAAAAACAGAATTGATATTTCAAGAAATACTCCTGAGGATAGAGTTGTTCCGACTCTTTTGCATGAATTTGCACATTATATCCACTCAAAAATAGAACCTGAAATGAATAAAACAGGCGGAACTTTGAGCATGCTTTTTAAATCTGACAATCATATTTTTCTGGAAGAATTGATAAAAGTTACAAATTTTGTTGACCCGAATTCTTTGTGTATCCGCCTTTATGAACATAAAGACAGAGTTAAAACGAAAATAAAAGAGTACGAAGATATTATAAAAATTTATTATCCGAAATTTCAGCGTTCGAAAAAATTCAGAGAATTTGATAAATATATAAAAAAATCCGATGCGCGTTATCTTTTAAAATATGACAGGGTTAAGCTGATTAAAGGCGGATTTTTCAAGAAAGATGTAAAATTATATACTATTGATAATATTGAGAATGATTTTTCGGACATGCCTCAGGCTTTTAGCGCATATATAAGGCTAAAATCATATCAGAAAAAGCAGTCAAGGATTTCTTCAAGAATTAACCGTTACAAAAAATATTATGAAAAGCCTGCAGAACTTTTTGCAAGACTGGTTGAGGGGCTTTATATTGATTGTGAATGGGTTGAGGCAATTGCCCCGAATGTTACGCAAAGATTTTATGAATTGCTTAATTCAGGTTATTATATGGAGCTTTCAACAATTATATCTTCTTGTAAACATTTTTAAAAACATATTGAAATCCGTTTTGTTTTAAATATTTTTCAATATTGCTGTTATTACTATCAAATGAACCTATTACAAATAAGCTGTTGGATTTAAGTTTTTGCGACAATAAAGTTATAAATTTATATATTTCATTATTTGAA
>ERZ780108.288-NODE-288-length-14137-cov-5.22674_pt1 | contig 14137 bp, 10 predicted proteins | sample MGYA00511369_ERZ780108 | MGnify/ENA primary metagenome ERZ780108 (study PRJEB29588, sample SAMEA2159553) | human gut metagenome | biome: human gut; feature: human-associated habitat; material: faeces | place: Denmark | collected 2008/2010 ...
ATATGGCTGTCATAAGCATAGCAAGGACGCGCAGCGGGGGCATAGACGGCAGCCGTCAGGGCTTCTCAAACATCGACGAAGACAACACCACGCTGGCTCCGGCCGTGGCCGGACTGACCTTTACATCGGGCGGCAGCATGCTGTTTGCCGGCATACGCAACATGAACGAAGACTACTTCACGTCGCACTTCATGTCTCTGTTCACCAACAGCTCATGCGGCATATTCCCAACCATATCGGCCAACTACCGCATAGCCAACTATCCGCTGGCATCCATGGGCATTCACCTTGAGCGGAAAATAAGGGAACTGACCATAATGGCATCGGTCTACAACGGCGTGGGATACAAGAGTTTTTCGGGCCGTCAGAATGTTTTCAGGCTTTGTCCTGAATCCGACGGCCTGTTTTCAATATTATCCGTAAATTATCAAAACAATGGCAGCACTTTTAATATTGGAGCTAACCTGCATTATGGCAATAACGTGCCTTATGAGGAACTTGCAGGCACCGCGACGGCAGAAAAGGCGCAGAAGACGCAGAAGAAGACAGCAACAGGGGCTGTATGGGGATATGCCGAACTGATGATTGCGCCACGGATGTGCGCCATCATGCAGTATTCGGCCAACCCGTCAAAGGGCGTCATCTGCCGGAGATATGCAGGCATAGGACTTGTAAGGACGATGCGCAATGCCGAACTGGGCGTCTTTACCGATCGCGCCGTGTATAAGGACGAAACCGAATGGGCGGCGGAACTTACGTGCCGGATAAACTGCTTAGGCAGGGGATATCTGCAGCCTGCGATACATCTGATAAAGAACTCTGACGGGGCTTACTGCGCAGGACTGCTGCGGATGAGCTACACGATATGAACCGACGATGCTGACCGTGACGGCGGAGCATGGCGGCTGTATAACGCCACGCATCATCAGCTGCATGTCAGCAACAGAAATGCGTGCCGTAGTGCATGTCTGAAATGCGAAAAAAACGTACAAAACGCCAACCGGTTAACGCCTCCAGAATAGCGATGCTCATCACGGCGCTGCGGTTTTGGCTAAAAAACAGCCAAAATAAGCATCTTCAGTTAAGCCGTTGATATATTGCGCTTTACATATTTTACGCCGTCAACCGGCAGCTTTAAAAAGTGGAAATCAGGCATTTTTTATGCCAAAAGCTATGCTTTTGCAACACAAAATGTGCCCTTTGAGCATTCAAAACGTATGCTTTCAAGGCACAAAAAGTGCCTGCTCTGCATCATCATCACGCCAAAACGCAAACAGATGTTAACAAAGCAGCATCCTACGCCCTACCCGTTTAATCTTCATTAACTTTCATTTTTCCAGATAAGAAAAAACTTTTGTCCTGATATTTTACTTCCGGACATGCCGGCGGCAGCATAAATCTGCAACGCGAATGCAACGGTCTGAAGCCGGCAGCGGCACGCATACGTCATCAGCCGGTGAGGCAGACCGATGCATGCCGTTATCGGTAAAAAAGACGCAAAAATAGGCATTTATGTAAAAATGGTACTTTTTTCTGTAATACGGATAGCGCGTCAACGGGATAATAAATATAACTTTGCAGAGCAAAGAGCAGCCGGAGCATTCACGGCAGACTGGCATACGGCAGCGCAACCGCTACCGGCAGGGACTGAAGAAACAACAAATAACACTATATGTATATGAAAACGTTAATAGCATTGGCAGCCGCGCTGCTGTTCAACTTGTGCGCGCAGGCTCAGCCTAAAGTTTACTTTACCAAAGAGATTTCGCCCGAAGCACTCGTGCGCATATACAAGGCCCTGGGCAAGGAGGCCAAAGGCCGAGTGGCCGTAAAGATAAGCACGGGCGAGGCCGGAGGCAACAATTATCTTAAGCCTACGCTCATACGCAACCTCGTAGACGAGGTAGGCGGCACCATCGTAGAGTGCAACACGGCATACGCCGGCAGCCGCAACACGTCAGAGGCTCACTGGAAAACGATACACGAGCACGGCTTCGACTCGATCTTTGCCGTCGACATCATGGACGAATACGGCGACATTAGGATTCCGGTGAAGGACAAGAAGCACATAAAATACGACATCGTGGGCGCACATCTGGCCAACTACGACTTCATGATAAACCTGGCCCACTTCAAGGGTCATGCCATGGGAGGCTTCGGCGGAGTGCTTAAAAACCAGTCGATAGGCGTGGCATCGAGCGCAGGCAAGGCGTACATACACACCGCAGGCAAGGTGCAGAGCCAGGAGGAACTGTGGAACAATCTGCCCGCACAAGACTATTTTCTTGAGAGCATGGCGGCAGCTGCCCAGGCCGTGGCCGACTATTTCGACGGAAACATCATCTACATCAACGTGATGAACAACATGAGCGTCGACTGCGACTGCGACAGTCATCCTGCCGCTCCGGCCATAAAGGACATGGGCATAATGGCATCGCTCGACCCCGTGGCACTCGACCAGGCATGCCTCGACAAGATTTTTAACCACAAAGCCTCTGCCGGCGACGACAACAAGCCGCTCATAGAGCGCATCAACCGCCAGCACGGCACATACATAACCGACTATGCGGAGAAGATAGGGCTTGGCAGCAAGACCTACACTCTCGTAGATATAGACAATTAATAACTTCTTCTACAACTGAATGAGCCGGACGGGACCCGGCAGAACACCTGCTCAAATAGCCAGAATCGTTGAAATACCGACTGACAAGTCGAATCCTAATTTTGTCCTCCAACAACGGCTGACCGCAGGAGCCGGCATCTGCCTGTCCCACCGGCTTTTATCACAGACACATCATCAGCAAGACAAACTTATGAACAAGACATTATTTTCAGCCTTATTCATCGCCTTAACTGTTACAACATCAAACGCACAGACCGACTCGCTCACATATCAGCTCGACAACATTGTCGTAACGGGCACGCGCAGCACAGCCAGCATAGGACATCTGCCTGCCACGGTTACGGTGGGGGGGCGCGAGACTCTCACAGAGACTCAGCGCACAAGCGTGCTGCCCACCCTTGCCGAATATGTGCCCGGACTGTTTGTAACCTCGCGCGGAATGCTCGGCTATGGCGTAAGCGACGGTGCTGCCGGCACTATTTCAATGCGCGGACTCAGCAGCTCGCAGGGCCGCTTCATGGTGCTCATCGACGGCCATCCGCAATATCAGGGCATCTTCGGCCACTCCATAAGCGACTCTTATCAGACCATGCTTGCCGACCATGTCGAGGTGATGCGCGGCCCGGCCTCAACGCTCTACGGATCCAACGCCATGGGCGGAGTTATAAACATCGTAACCAGAAAGATGAAGTCAGACGGCGTAAAGACCGACGTACATCTCGGCGGAGGCTCTTACGGCACATTCCAGGGCGAGCTGACCAACCGCATAAGGAGCGGCAGGTTTTACAGCGTTGTGTCGGGACAATATGCCCGCACCGACAACAACAGGCCGCGCATGGGCTTCGAGCAGTATGGCGGATACGTCAAGCTGGGCTACGACATGTCGCAACATTGGTCGGCATACGCAGACATCAACCTCACCCACTTCAACGCCTCTTATCCCGGAAGCGTGCAGGTGCCCGTTTATGACGCACGCCAATGGATTACGCGCGGCGTGGCATCTGTAGTTGTGAGCAACGACTACGGCAGCACATCGGGAGCCGTCAGTGCCTATTACAACTTCGGACGGCACAAGATCAACGACGGATATGAGGACGGCGAGCAGCCCAAGGACTATTACTTCAGGTCGGACGACGCCCTCGCCGGACTGTCCGTATACCAGAACATCAGGCTGCTGCGGGGCAACCTGACCACCATAGGACTCGACTATCAGCACATCTACGGCAAGGCATGGAACCGCGACAGGGCTTCGGGCGAGACCACTTCAGTCATAGGTCATGAGAATGAGAACGAGATAGCAGGCTACGTTGACATAAGCCAAGATCTGCTTTCGTGGCTCACACTGAGTGCCGGAATACGCCTCGACCACCACTCGCAGTCGGGCACTGAGTGGATTCCGCGCGGCGGCATTGTGTCGAGAGTTATAAGAAACGGCGAGATAAAGGCCATGGTGAGCAAGGGTTTCCGCAATCCGTCGATACGCGAGATGTATTTCTGGAAGCCCGCCAACGACGAGCTGCGCCCCGAACGCATAATGAACTACGAGCTGTCGTGGTCTCACAAGCTGCCGTCGACAGGCCTAAGCTACGGCGTCAACCTCTATTACATGAAGGGCAGCAACATCATCCAGCAGCAGATGGTGGACGGACGGCCTATGAACGTGAACACGGGAGCCATTGAAAACAGCGGTGCCGAACTCGACCTTAGTTGGAGAATAAACAGCTGCTGGCAGGTGAACGGCAACTACAGTCTGCTGCACATGCACAATCCTGTTGTGGGAGCGCCCGAGTCTAAGCTGTGGCTCGGAGCTAACTATAAGTCGGGACGATGGAACGTAAACGGCGGACTGCAGTATCTCAGCGGCCTTTACACCCAGACCGGCGCCGACGAAGTGAAGGAAAACGTTGCCCTGCTCAACGCCACCGTAAGCTACAGAGCTTGCCGCATGATGCAGCTGTGGGTAAAGGGCGAGAACCTTCTGGCACAGAAATATGAAATCAACTACAGCTACCCTATGCCAAAGGCAACGTTCATGGCAGGCGTAAACCTGTCTTTCTAAATGTAGCCGCCAGGTCGAACGATATCCCAGACATTCACTGCCGGCTAAAAGCGGATTACAGAATAATAAAAAAAACATAAACTTACACCGCCTAATGGGCGCAAAGAGAGAGAATAAAAAGAATTTATATTATTTTTGCATTGCGAACAAAACAAGAAAAACATTATGATTGGAACACCTGAACTTATTTTAATCGTGCTGGCGCTGGTGCTGCTCTTCGGCGCAAAGAAGATACCCGAACTGATGAAGGGTCTCGGACAAGGCGTCAAGAGCTTTAAGGACGGCATGAACGGCAAGATAGACGACACTGCTGAAGACAAGGAGAAGAAGAAGGACGAATGAGCAACGCTGAAAGCAACAGCGGCACGCCGCAGACGTTCTGGGATCATCTCGAGGAGTTAAGGGGGTGCATCCTGCGCATGCTTGCGGCGGCAGCAGCGGCAGCGGCCGCAGCCTTCGGCTTCAAGGAAGAGCTGTTCGGCATAGTGCTTGCTCCTGCCGACCCTGACTTCATAACCTACAGGATACTGGGCGCGGAGCCGTTTAAGTTTCAACTGATAAACACCGGGCTGACAGAGCAGTTCATGATACATCTGAAGACGGCGCTGGCCGCAGGTCTGCTCATAGCCTCGCCCTACATTCTGTATCTGCTGTTCAGATTTGTGTCTCCGGCCCTGTATGACAACGAGCGGCGCTACTCTGTAAGCATCACCCTTTGGGCCTACGCCATGTTCCTTATGGGCGTTGCCGTCAACTATTTTGTAGTGTTTCCTCTCACCGTCCGTTTTCTCGGCACCTATCAGGTAAGCGCTGCAGTGATGAACATGCTCAGCATAAGCTCGTATATGGACACCCTCCTGGGCATGAGCCTCGTCATGGGCGCCGTGTTCGAGATACCGGTGATAAGCTGGCTTCTGGCCCGCTTCGGACTTCTGAAGGCCCGCTGGATGTCACACTATCGCCGCCACGCCATAATAGTGATACTCATCCTTGCCGCCGTGATAACGCCTACATCCGACATGTTCACCATGCTTATCGTCTCGCTGCCTATATGGCTGCTCTATGAGGCAAGCATAATGATAGTGAGAATTACCGAAAAGAAACAATAATAATCTGAAAACAATATCTATAAACCATGCTAAGAAAAATAAGAATCTTGCTGGCAGCAGTAACCTTCACTCTGATTACGCTGCTCTTTCTCGACCTGACAGGCTCGCTGCACGCATGGCTCGGATGGCTGGCCAAGATACAGTTCTGGCCTGCCGTGCTGGCTTTGAACGTGGCTGTAGTGGCCGGTCTTCTGATTTTAACACTGATATTCGGGCGCATCTACTGCTCCGTAATATGTCCGCTGGGCATAATGCAGGACCTCATATCTGCCCTGCACGGCAGACGAAAGCGCAACCGCTTCAGCTTCTCGCCCGAAAAGCGCTGGCTGCGCTACGGCGTGCTGGTAGTGTTTCTGGCGTCATGCGTTGCCGGAATCAACGTAATCGTGTCGCTGCTTGCGCCCTACAGTTCTTACGGCCGTATGGTCAACAGCATCTTGCGCCCCGTATGGACGGCAGGCAACAACGTGCTGGCATCGCTTGCCGAGCGCATGGACAGCTACGCTTTCTACAGCGTTGACGTGTGGATGCGCAGCCTGCCTACGCTCATAATTGCCGCCGTGACGTTCGTGATAATTGCCGTGCTGGCATGGCGCGGGGGCAGAACTTACTGCAATACGATATGCCCCGTTGGCACAATTCTGAGTTTCTTTGCACGTTTCTCGTGGTTCAAGGTCAGCATTGACGGCGACAAATGCGTAAGCTGCCGCCTCTGCGAGAAGAACTGCAAGGCGTCAGCCATCGACGTAAAGACCGGCCGCATTGACTATAGCCGCTGCGTGGTGTGCGGCAACTGCATAGGCAAATGTAATAAGGATGCCATAAGATATGTTCACCCGGCTAAAGCTGAGGCACGCAAAGCTGAAGCCAAGCATGAAGGAGGAAACGAAAGCAGCAGCATTGACAGCGGCAGAAGATCGTTCCTGCTCGGTGCTGCAATGGCAACTACGGCTGCCGCGCTGGCTCAGGAGAAGAAGAAGGTGGACGGCGGACTGGCTGTCATTGAGGACAAGGTGCAGCCCGAACGCGCCACGCCGATAACTCCTCCCGGCTCTATGTCTGCACGCCACATGGCCCAGCACTGCACGGCATGCCAGCTCTGCGTGTCGGCATGCCCCAACGACGTGCTGCGCCCGTCGTCTGACTTGTCAAAACTGATGCAGCCGACAATGTCGTATGAGCGCGGCTACTGCCGCCCCGAATGCACCCGATGCAGCGATGTATGCCCTACGGGTGCCATCAAGCCGATAACACGCGAGGACAAGTCGGCCACACAGATAGGACATGCCGTGTGGATAAAGAAAAACTGCGTGAGCGTTACTGACGGCGTTGCCTGCGGCAACTGTGCCCGCCACTGCCCCGTGGGAGCCATAACGATGATACCGCTCCACCCCGGCACCGACTCAAAGCTAACCATTCCTGCCGTGAACGAGGCGAGATGCATCGGCTGCGGAGCGTGCGAAAACCTCTGTCCGGCACGTCCGTTCAGCGCCATCTATGTTGAGGGACACGAAGTTCACCGCACGGTATAGCTTCACCCCGATGTCTCTTTATCAACAACTAAAAAACAATTACCGTTATGAGTAAAGACATAAACAGAAGAAGTTTTCTGAAACTGCTCGGAGGCGGAGCCGTGGCCACATCGGCACTGCTCACCGCCTGCAAGGGCAACGACAATAAATCCACTGCCGCCAAGGAACCGCCCAAGGGCAAGATGACCTACCGCACCAACCCCAAAACCGGCGAGAAGGTGTCTATCCTGGGCTACGGCATGATGCGCCTGCCGGTGGTGGGAGGCAACGCCAAGAAGAAAGGAGGCGAGATTACGCCCATAGACCAGGAAATGGTGAACCGCCAGATTGACTACGCGCTGGAACACGGCGTCAACTACTTCGACACGTCACCAGCCTACTGCCAGGGACAGTCGGAGCGTGCCACGGGCATTGCCCTGAAGCGCCATCCGCGCAACAAATACTTCATTGCCACCAAGCTCTCTAACTTTAACCCCGAGACATGGACGCGCAAGGCATCTATCGAGATGTTTGAAAACTCACTGAAGGAGCTTCAGACCGACTATGTCGACTATATGCTGCTGCACGCCATCGGTGAAGGCAAAGACTCGCTTGCCACATTCAACGGCCGCTATATGGACAACGGCATACTCGACTGGCTCGTGGAGCAGCACGAGAAGGGACGCATACGCAACCTCGGTTTCTCGTATCACGGCGATGTCAAGATATTCGACCTGATGCTAAAATGGCACGACGAAGGCAAGTATCATTGGGACTTCGTGCAGATAGAGCTTAACTATCTCGACTGGAACTACGCCAACGAGATCAATCCCGTGAACACTGATGCCGTATATCTCTACAACGAACTGAAGAAGCGCAACATACCGGCAATAATCATGGAGCCGCTGCTGGGCGGACGACTCGCCAACGTGCCCGACCCCATCGTGGCCAAGATGAAGGAGCGCGAGCCCGAGAACAGCGTGGCCAGCTGGGCATTCCGCTTTGCGGGCACTCCCGACGGCGTGCTAACCGTGCTGAGCGGCATGACGTATATGGAGCACCTGAAAGACAATCTCTGCACCTACTCGCCGCTGAAACCGCTCACAAAGGAGGAAGAGGCGTTCCTGATGGAGATTGCCAACGACATATACAACCTGGACACTATACCCTGCAACGCATGCAACTACTGCATGCCCTGCCCCTACGGCATAGACATACCGGCGGTGCTGTCTCACTATAACCGTTGCATTAATGAAGGCAACATACCCAACAAAGGCTGTCAGGACCCAGACTACCGCCGTGCGCGCCGCGCCTTCCTCATAGGCTACGACCGCAGCGTGCCGCGCCTGCGCCAGGCATCCCACTGCATTGGCTGCGGCCAGTGTGTTGAACATTGTCCGCAGGGCATCAAGATTCCGGAAGAGATGCACCGCATTGACAAATTCGTGGAGGAGCTGAAGCAGAATGGATAAGCTCATCAGCATGCTCGGCCATGACGGCTGCCGCGGAGTGATGCGCTCACCGGGCGGCAAGACCATTGTGTTCAGACGCAGGGGCGTGGCAGACCTCTTCGATGCCGTAACCTCTCATCCCGACCTTACACAGGGCGCCTCGGTGGCCGACAAGGTTATCGGACTTGGTGCGGCTTTCCTGCTCGTCAAGGGCGGCGTGGCCGAAGTATATGCCGAAGTCATCAGCCGGCCGGCTGTCAGCAAACTGCAAGATGCCGGAATAAGCCTCAGCTACGGCAAGACTGTAGACCACATAATCAACCGCGAAGGCACCGGAATATGCCCCGTTGAACAGCTTACAGCGGAAGCCAAATCACCCGACGAGGCATGGAAACTAATTAAAGAATTCATAAAGCGTAATTCATAATTAATAAATCATAATTCACAATTCATAATTAATGGAAACAACAATATCACAGATACAACAGCTCAGCTACCGCGAAGGCAAGACCTACGCCCTGGCTGCTGCGTTCGTGGCAGGCAATATCCTGCTGCCTCAACTGTGCCACATGCTGCCGCAGGGCGGACTGGTGTGGCTGCCAATATACTTTTTCACGCTCATTGCAGCCTACCGCTACGGCATCACCGCCGGACTGCTCACGGCCATAGCCTCGCCGTTGGTAAACAATATGATGTTCGGCATGCCGCCGGCACCCATGCTGCCGATAATATTAATAAAGTCGGGCCTGCTCGCTCTTGCCGCTGCTGCCGTTGCATCGCGCTGCAAGAAGGTAAGCATAATAGCCGTGGCCGCAGCTATTGTTATATATCAGGCCATAGGCACAATGGCCGAATGGGGCATGACAGGCTCGATGGCTGCCGCCCTTCAGGACCTGCGCCTCGGCTGGCCCGGTCTGCTCATTCAGCTGTTCGGCGGATATGCCCTGCTGAAACTCATGGCACGCAAGGCCCGTTGACAAGACAACGCACAGCATATCGCAGACAAAAAGCCAAGATAATAGGACAAGAAGTCTTTTTAGATAAAAATCTGCCACTCGCCACATCTGCAAGTAACTCCCCAAAAAGTTACTTAAAGATGTGGCGAGTTGTTTTTTTACTTCATCACGAAACACCCAAAAGACGCCTGCCAAAACAGCCTGTCATATAAAAGGGCAAAAAATCATAAGAAAAACGCACCGTTTTCATTAACAAACGCTCAAAACAAAAGCAAATAAAACGCCGACCGTAAGCAAAACAAGACGTATTGCTTTCAAATCATTAACCTATCGTTTACGGGTCGGAAACGGGCCACTTTTGATGTAAAAGTGGCCCGTTTTTTCATCAAAAACAAGTGCTTTATAACTCCCCAGACATACGTTCTCAAGATATGCCCGAGCTGCCTGCGATTAATACGCAATCTGCATATACCATTTTCTCACTGCATCCGCAATATTATCAGCACAAAACAGCTATACCGAAATCAGTATTTTGTCTGTGAAGTTTATAAAAAAAATTAATTTGCTTTGCATTGTAAGGCTCATGCTATATATTTGCACAAAAAATTTTCATTAACGCAGCAAGGGCTGATGCAACATCCCGGCTTGTTTAACACTGTCACATAACGCACAAAAGAAATGATGAAACGCCAAGGCAACATACTGATATGCATGCTGCTGTCACTGATGATGGTGGCCGGCGGAGCTGGTTTTGTGATTGTGAAATGCTGCTGCAAGGGCAACACGGTGCAGACCGAATGCAGCAGCACATGCTGCCGGCAGTGCGACAGGCTGCACATGGAAGCCAAGTCGTGTGCCGAAACAGTGGTGATGAAGCTGTGGCCGACAACCACGGGACAGCAAAAGCCGGCAAGCGTGCCTGACGCTCAGGCCACGATGCTGCCGCCATACAGCATTGCCTCATACTGTCAGGCGCCCGCTTCAGCATATCTCATCAGCCGGTATGCGCCAAGACTGCTGCACGCTCCGCCACGGCTATATCTGGCCATGATAAGAGTGCTGATAATCTGACTTTATCCTGTTTTTTTATCATAATATTTTTTACTTACCCTTAAGTCAGGCGCCCAAGCATGCGCGCCTGACCATATCATGCCTGGCTGAAGCCTCTGCTGCAACGAGGGGCCACCAAGGCACGACGGGGGCGACAAAGACATAACGGCTGAGGCACAGACAGCACGCAGCCAAAAACTAAAGAACAATAAAAAACGGATAAAAGCAAGAATTACAGATGAACATAAGACTTACTGCTGCAGGAGCCGCACTGGCTGCCTGCACCACAATATGCGCCGGCAACGGCACGGCCTCACTGGCCACAGACAGCATAAGCCATAACGACAGCATACACCGCGAAAGCTCGCTGGGCGAGGTGGCTGTGGTGGCGCGCCGCGCCGGAACGACACGTATGGGCGGAGCCGTTAACGGATTCAACCTGAACCGCGAGGAGCTGTTCCGCGCGGCATGCTGCAACCTTGGCGAGAGCTTCACCACAAACCCTGCCGTAGACGTGAGCTACAACGACGCCACGACGGGCGCAAGGCAGATAAAACTGCTGGGACTGGCCGGCACCTACGTGCAGATGATGACCGAAAACATGCCCAACTTCCGCGGTGCGGCAGCGCCCTATGCGCTGGGCTACGTGCCCGGCCCATGGATGAAGGGCATACAGGTGTCTAAGGGTGCGGCGTCGGTGAAGAACGGCTACGAGGCCATAACAGGACAGATAAACGTAGACTACAAGAAACCCGAGGACGAAGAGGGCATAGAGGTAAACCTCTTCGGCGACACAAAGAGCCGCATAGAGGCCAACGCCGATGCCAACCTGCACATAAACAAGCAGCTGAGCACGGAGGTGCTGATGCACTACGAGAACAGCTTTGAGAATCACGACGACAACGGCGACGGCTTCTACGACAAGCCGAAGGTGGAGCAATATAACCTGCAGAACAGATGGCTCTGGGCAGGAGAAAAGTATATATTCCACGGAGGCATAGGCGCACTGAAGGAGCACCGCAACGGCGGACAGACAGGCCACCGCGGCAACGACGGCGCCGAACTGTTCAGGATAGGGCTCGACACGGAGCGGTATGAGGCCTACATGAAGCACGCCTTCATCATAGACCGCCACAAGGGCACCAACATAGCCCTCATGGCATCGGGCTCGATGCACATGCTCGACGCCGGATACGGACACAAGACATATGACGTGAACGAGAAGAACGTGTATGCATCGCTGGTGTTTGAGACCAACTTCACCAAGATGCACAACCTGTCGGCCGGACTGAGCCTCAACCACGACTATCTGGGACAGACCGTGCGCATGGTGAACGACAAGGAGGCATCGCCCGTAAGGATGAACGAGAAGGAGACCGTGCCCGGCATATATGCCCAATATACATTCAACCTCGACCACCGGCTGACAGCCATGGCGGGCATAAGGGCCGACCACAGTTCGGTGTACGGCACATTCGTAACGCCGCGCCTGCACCTGAAATACATGCCCACTGACATACTTACGCTGCGCCTCTCGGCTGGCAAGGGCTACCGCACACCGCACGCTTTGGCCGAAAACAACTATCTGCTGGCGAGCGGACGCCGGCTCGTGATAGACGACCTTGAGCAGGAGGAGGCATGGAACTACGGGGCGAGTGCCGCACTGAACATTCCGCTGCTGGGCGAGACGCTGAAGCTCAACGCCGAATACTACTACACACGCTTCATGGCGCAGGCCGTAACCGACTATGACACCGACCCGGGCGTGATACACATAGGCAACCTGAACGGCAAGTCGTATTCACACACGCTGCAGATAGACGCCACCTACCCCATATTCAAGGGCATGACGCTCACGGCAGCCTACCGTCTGAACGACGTGAAGGCCACCTACGGCGGCCGACTGCTCGAAAAACCGCTGACAAGCAAATACAAGGGACTTATCACGGCATCATACAAGACGCCGCTCGGCCTGTGGCAGTTTGACGCCACGCTGCAGCTCAACGGCGGCGGCCGGATGCCCGATCCTTACGAACTGCCGGACGGTACAATGTCGTGGAACAAGCGCTTCGGCTCATACGAGCAGCTCAGCGCACAGATAACGCGCTGGTTCCGCCACTGGTCGGTATACGTCGGAGGCGAAAACCTTACCGGCTTCACCCAGAAGACATCTATCTACGGCGCCGACAATCCATGGGGCACGGGCTTCGAGCCTACGCTTGTATGGGGCCCCGTGCACGGCCGCATGTTCTATGCCGGAGTGAGGATAAACATCGGAAGGATGTAGTAAGCCGAACAATGTACAGACAAATTATTATACAAAAAATAAAACCAAACAGATAAAACAGAAAGTTATGAAACGACATTTTTTATTATTGACATTGGCGCTATGCGCTATCACAAGTTTTGCCAAAGACATCAAGACCATCATCGTAACCACAAATCCGCAGATGCACTGCGAGGCATGCGAGAACAAGATTAAGAGCAACATGCGCTTCGAGAAGGGCATAAAGGCAATAGAGACAAACATTAGCCGGCAGGAGGTTACACTGACCTACGACGCCGACAAGACAACGCCCGAAAAACTGATGAAGGGCTTTGAGAAAATCGGATATACGGCTACTGTTAAGACCGGCTGCGACAAGAAGCAAACTTGCTGCGAGAAACAGCAGGCAAGTTGCGGACCAAAACAGAATTGCTGCGACAAGGCACAGACGGGCTGCAGCAAACAACAGGCAAACTGTGAGAAAAAACAGAACTGCTGCGACAAGCAACAGACAGGATGCAAACAAGACTGCAAAAATTGCAGCAAAACCGAATGCTGTAAGAAGAAGTAAAACGCAGACAGGCTGATACATAAATAACTCAATGGGGGATGCAACTGCCGGATTAAACATCGGCAGACGCATCCCCCGATTATTTTATATTTGCCTGATTGACCGTATAAGTTACACGGCAGTTTTCAACAAAAAAGCGCAACACAGCAGTATGTTCTGATTTTTATCCGTAACTTTGCATTTCGGAACATAGATAAAATCTTACTTAAGGAAAGTAAAAATGAAGAAACTTCACCCCATAATGTTCGCAGGAACAGGCAGCGACGTAGGCAAGAGCGTTGTGGCGGCCGGTTTCTGCCGCATATTCAAACAGGACGGATACTGTCCGGCACCATTTAAGGCGCAAAACATGGCGCTCAACTCTTATGCCACGCCCGACGGGCTGGAGATAGGAAGGGCGCAGGCCGTGCAGGCCGAGGCAGCAGGACTCAGTCCGCATACGGACATGAACCCGCTGCTGCTGAAACCGCAGACCGACAAGACGTGTCAGGTGGTGCTCAACGGACGGCCAATAGGCAACCGCGACGCCTACAGCTACTTC
>ERZ780108.341-NODE-341-length-12667-cov-7.78497_pt1 | contig 12667 bp, 9 predicted proteins | sample MGYA00511369_ERZ780108 | MGnify/ENA primary metagenome ERZ780108 (study PRJEB29588, sample SAMEA2159553) | human gut metagenome | biome: human gut; feature: human-associated habitat; material: faeces | place: Denmark | collected 2008/2010 ...
CACCCGCAAGCGATTCAAATCCTCATTCCCCTTGAAATACAAGACGACAGGGGCATCCTCACATTCACGCAGACGCGAGGGATAGCGTTCGTCGGCCAGCGTCAGGCACTCCACCCGATTTTTCTCGGCCCACTCCAGTTCCTGCTCAGCCTGGAGGAAGGCGGAAGGATTGTCGAGTGCGGTCACAACAGAAGCGTGGAACATATCAGGATAGCGCTCGGGCAGCTCCGTGCGGAGGCGGAACACCTCGGCCGCACTGCCCACGGTATCCACCAGCCGCTTGGCACCAATGTGCCCGATACCCGGACAAAGGGTCAGGGCGATGCTGCAAATTCGTTCGTCGGTATTCATGGTATTCAGATGTAAGCGTGGAAAGAAAGGTTCAATCGGTTGCAGGTGTCAGATAGGGCGCAAAGACACGGTCGAACAGTTCACTCTCGCTCAGCCGCCCGTTCACCACACAGACGGCCTCGACCACGCCCTTCAACGACACCTTGCCGTCGCTCTTGCGGAAGATGTCCTGATAGAAGACGTACTTGATGCCTTCCTTCTTCATGTAAAGCTTCGAAATGAACTCGTCGCCGCTCTTCAGCGGCGTCTTGAAGGCCATGCTGATGCGGGCCACTACAGGGTCGACACCCTGCTCGTGGAGGGCGGCGAAGCTGATGCCCACGGAGGTAAGGAATTCGTGGCGCGTATGTTCCAGGTAGTGCTGGTAGTTGGCGTTGTTCACAATGCCCTGCAGGTCGCACTCGTAGTCGCGCACCTTCATTTCCAGCTCGTAGATGTATTTTTCTGCCATAGTCTATTGTTTTAAGTTCACCACAGATTACACGGATTGACACAGATTGTTATTAGTTCTGTGTTAATCTGTGTAATCTGTGGTGTCTATTTATATTCTCCTCTGTGGTGAACCTATTATCCTCGCTGATGTTCCACATCCAGTCCCTTGAAGCGTTTCAGTTCCTCGAGGCTGACCAGTTTGTAGAGCTTGTCGCTGGGGCGTATCTTGACGGACTTCATGGAAAAGTGTTCGCCTTTGTGGACGGTCTGGACGGGCTTCAGGTCGACACGGGCTTCCTCCAGCGTGACGTACTCGGCGCCGGTCGTGGGACCGGTGATGAGCAGCTTGTCGCCCACACTGACCTCGGCCGCCTCGACGAGGAACTCGGCCACACCGATGTTGGAGAAGTAGCGGATGCCCTTGCCCACGTATATCTTGCGCTCTGTGGCTGCCGAACCATAGTTCTTCGTCCATTCGCCCAGACGCTGGCCCAGGTAGTAACCGTCCCAGAAGCCGCGGTTGAAGACCGTAGCCAGGCGGCGGTTCCATTCTTCTATCTTCTCGTCCGTAAAGGTATTGTCCAGGTAGGCGCGGATGGCTTCCTTGTAGCACTCCACCACGGTGCGCACATACTCGGGACCGCGCGCACGGCCTTCTATCTTGAACACCCGCACGCCCGCATCCATCATCTTGTTCATGAAGTGGATGGTCTTCAGGTCCTTGGGCGACATGATGTACTGGTTGTCAATCTCCAGCTCGGCGTCGGTCTCCTTGTCGCGCACGATGTAGGAGCGGCGGCACACCTGCATGCAGGCACCGCGGTTGGCCGAGTTGTTCATCTGGTGGAGCGACAGGTAGCACTTGCCGCTGACGGCCATGCACAGGGCACCGTGGCAGAACATCTCGATGCGGATGCGCTGGCCCGACGGGCCGCAGATATTCTCTTCGCAGATGTGGCGGTAGATTTCGGCCACCTGGTCCAAATTGAGTTCGCGCGCCAGCACCACTACGTCGGCAAACTGGGCATAGAAACGCAGGGCCTCCACGTTGCTGATGTTGAGCTGCGTGCTGAGGTGCACCTCCTGCCCTATCTCGCGGGCATAGGTCATCACGGCCACGTCGGCCGCGATGATGGCCGAGATGCCGGCCTCCTTGGCGGCACGCACGATGGTGCGCATCAGGGGGATGTCCTGGTCGTAGATGATGGTATTCACGGTGAGGTAGCTCTTCATGCCGTGCTCGTCGCACGTGCGGGCTATCTCGCGCAGGTCGTCGATGGTGAACGTGTTGGCCGAGCGGGCACGCATGTTCAGGTTCTCGATGCCGAAGTAGATGGAGTCCGCTCCGGCCTGTATGGCGGCGGCCAGCGACTCGCGCGAGCCGACGGGGGCCATTATCTCAAAGTCTTTCAGTTCCATGTCTTTTTATCAGTTATGTGGCAAAGGTAGATATTTTTCCGTACTTTTGCAGCCTAAACGCAACAGAATATGAAGATAGCCAACATAGACCTGGGCCCGCACCCCGTGCTCCTCGCCCCGATGGAGGACGTCACCGACCCCGCCTTCCGCCTGATGTGCAAGCGCTTCGGCGCCGACATGGTATATACCGAGTTCGTCTCGGCCGACGCCCTGATACGCTCCGTCAGCAAGACGGAGCAGAAGCTCAACATCAGCGACGAGGAGCGCCCCGTGGCCATCCAGATATACGGACGCGACACGGCCACGATGGTCGAAGCCGCCAAGATCGTGGAGCAGGCACGGCCCGACATCCTCGATATCAACTTCGGTTGCCCCGTGAAGCGCGTGGCGGGCAAGGGAGCCGGAGCAGGCATGCTCCAGAACATCCCGCTGATGCTGGAGATTACCCGCGCCGTGGTCGATGCGGTGAAGATTCCCGTCACCGTCAAGACCCGCCTCGGCTGGGATGCCGAGCACAAGATTATCGCCACCCTGGCCGAGCAGTTGCAGGATTGCGGCATCAGCGCCCTGACCATCCATGGCCGTACCCGCGCGCAGATGTACACGGGCGAGGCCGACTGGACCCTCATCGGCGAGGTGAAGAAGAACCCGCGCATGCACATCCCCATCATCGGCAACGGCGACGTCACCACCCCGCAACGCGCCCTCGAGTGCTTCGAGCGCTACGGCGTGGACGCCATCATGATAGGCCGCGCCAGCTTCGGGCGGCCATGGATATTCAAGGAAGTGAAGCATTACCTGGAGACGGGCGAACCGCTGCCCCCGCTCACGCCCGAATGGTGCATGGGCGTGCTCCGCCAGGAGGTGGAAGACAGCGTCAACCTGCTGGACGAACGCCGCGGCATCCTCCACGTGCGACGCCACCTGGCCGCCAGCCCCCTATTCAAGGGCCTGCCCAACTTCCGCGACACACGCATCGCCATGCTCCGCGCCGAGACGAAGGAAGAGCTCTATGCCATCTTCGACGAGATAGGGCGGAAGTTCTTCGGCCTCTGAGCCGGGCCGCCCGCTGAAAAGGTCGTATCTTTTGCCCCAGAAAAAGCAATGTTTTCCTGCAAAGAAAGCAATGTTTTGAGGCAAAAGATACGACCTTTTTTGATGGAAGAAAGCCGGTGCCCGAAGAAGGGAAGGCCGGTAAGGGAAGATGCCGTCAGCGGAACATGGGGTGCGCAAACCAGCGCTTGAACATCCACGTGGTCAGCACATACAGCCCGAAAGCCGTGATGAAGCCCGCAATGGCGTCGATGAGGTAGTGTGCCTGGATATAGACCGTGGCACAGCAGAGCAGCACATAGAAAGGCATCAGGCAGGCAAAGAGCCGGCGGCTGCCCCGCCAGGCCATAATCATCAGGATGGTAGAGACACCCACGTGCGACGAGGGGAAGGCGGCCGTGGGACGTTCGCCCACCTGTTGCGAGCTTTCCACCAGGTTATAGAAGAACCCGTGCTCGTAGCCAGGCCCGGGCAGCAGCTCCTGGTTGTGGTTGAAGTAGTCGTCGATGGAGGGAAAGATGCCGTTCAGAACATTCTCCATGCCGATAGCCGGAAAATAGAACTGAGGTCCTGCCACGGGCACGAAGATATAGACGAAGTAATAGAGGAAGAAGGAGGAGATGATGACAAAAGAAATCTTCTCCAGCAGGTCGAAGCGGCGGATGAAGTACCACAGCACGATGACCAGCATCATGGGATAGTAGAAGAAGTAGCCCATGTTGAGCGGCTCGCTCACCCACATGTAAGGCAGACGCTCGGCAAACCAAATGGCGGGCTGCCCGCCGAAGAGCCACTGCTCGGCCGAAGCGAATATATGATCCAGATTGGGGAAGAGGCGGTTGAACTCGTACGTGTCGGGATACCAGTAGGACAGAAGTGACATTTGAATCACCACGCGTACGAAAGCGGAGAACTTGCAGGGAGCCAGGCGGTAGAGGTACATCAACAGGAAAGTCATACCCGCTATCAGCACACGATCTCCCAGCATGTGCAAGGGATGATCCATGCGCTGATACAGAAACAGTATCAGTATTGACGTGAGCAGGTTGTAGATGAGCGACACCTTCTCTATCGCGAACAGACCCTTGCGGGTATCTACCATCTTGAATATATCTAAAGCCATCCTTCCTTCTTGTACCAGGCAATGGTCTCCGTCACGCCGCGGTCCAGGTCGTAGGCGGGCCGGTAGCCCAGCTCGCGGACGGCGGGTGTGATGTCGCACTGCCAGTTGCGTTGTTTCATTATATTATATTTGTCGCGGTTGAGCGTGCTCGTCGTCTTCCGCAGAGCGGCCCACCGTTCGGCCAGCAAAGATACGACTTTTAATAGAAACAACGGACATTTGATGCGAATAATCAGCGGATTGCCCAATTCGCGGCGTATCAGGTCGGAGAAAGTGCGGCTGGGATATACCTGCCCGTCGGACAAGCAATAGGCACGTCCCGACACCTCCCGCTCGATGCCAAGGAAGACAGCCTGCACCACATCCTTCACATAGACAAACGTCAGGTCCTGCCGCCGGTAGCCCACCGACAGATCCACGTGCCGTTTGATGGACTCGGCCATGAGATAGTAGTCGCGTTCGCGCGGCCCGTAGACGCCCGTGGGGCGGTAGATGACGCAAGGAAAGCCGTCCAGTCCCAACAGATAGCGTTCGGCCTTCAGCTTGCTCCGCCCGTAGGCCGTATTCGGTTGCGGCGTGTCGCTCTCGCGGATGGGCTCGTAGGTATCTTCGTGAACAGGGCCGAACACGCTCAGCGTGCTGATGAAGGCAAACTGGCGGGGCGTCATGCCGAGGCTGCGCAAGGTCTCGACCAGCGTCCGCGTCTGGCCGTAGTTCACGCGGTCGAAGTCGGCAGGGTCGATGCACTTGGTGACGCCTGCGCAATGCACCACATAGTCGAACGCTCCATGAGCTTCCCGATGGGCCTTGAGCTGCTCGCACAGGCGGTCGGCATGCGCAAAGTCCAGCTCCAGGAAGTGCAGCCCCGGCTCCTGCAGATACTTGCGGCTGCTCGACGCGCGGACGCCCGCCCACGTCTCGAAGCCACGGCGCAGGGCCTCTTCTACCAGAAAGCTGCCGATAAAGCCGCTGGCGCCCGTTATCAGGATACTCTGTTTCATGCTCTATCTATTTTACAGGTTCTACATGTATGTTGATGTAAGTCCGGCTTCCGAACTCACTCTTCAGACGGTTCTCAATGGTGGTAGCCGTACGGTGGGCCTCCTCCAGCGTTATTTGCCCATCCATGCGGATGTGCACCTCGATGGCATAGCTGCTGCCTATACGCCGCGTGCGCAGGTGATGTGGGGCGGTGACGCCGGGGAAAGAGAGGATTTCCTGCTTGATTTTCTCCTCGACCTCGGCGGGGAGCGACTTCTCAAGCAGCTCTTCGACACAGGGCACCAGCAGCTGGATGGCCACCTTCATGATGAACAGACTCACCACTACGGCCGCCAACGGGTCCAGTATGAGCCACCGCTCGCCCAGCAGGATGGCACCGCCGATGCCGACAGCCGTACCGATGGACGAGAGCGCGTCGCTCCGATGATGCCAGGCATTGGCCACCACGGCCTGCGAGTTCAGCCGACGGCCTTTCAGCACGGTATATTGGTAGAGCAGCTCCTTGAAGAGGATGGATACCAGTGCCGCCCACAAGGCCAGCATGCCCGGCTCTTTCAGTTCGCCTCCCTGCCAGAAGTCCCAGATGGACGTGGCCCCGTTCCACAGAATGCCGAAGCCCACGAACAGCAGTACCAGGCCGATAATGGCCGTAGCCAGCGTTTCATACTTGCCGTGACCGTAGTCGTGCCCCTCATCCTCGGGCTTCGACGAAATGCGCACAAAAACAATGACGATGATGTCCGTCACAAAGTCGGACAACGAATGGACGGCATCGGCCAGCATGGCGGCACTGTGCCCCAGGATACCCGCCACAAACTTGAACACAAGCAGCAGCAGATTGACCACGCTGCCCACAAGGGTCACCCGATAGATGCCGGCCTCGCGGGCCGCCTCTTCGGACTTTTCTTTTCTTTCTTTCATCTTACAAATTTATTTCTGAAAGGAGAAGCAAAGATACGACAAATCTGTTATCACTCTCCTTTTGGCCTGCAAATTCTGCACAAAGACAAGAATTTAGAAACAGTCTGAACTACCGAATGCAAAAGTTTGTTATCTTTGCAAGGGTTCATCCCGCCAAACCTGATAAAACAACTTACCATTATGGGAAAGAAAAAAGAAAAGAAAGAAAAGAAGGCCGGCAAACGCATGACCAAGAAAGAGCTTGTCAAGGCCGTGCTCGACTTCTTCCACCAGAAGCAGGGCGAAGTACTACCGCTGAAATACATCTTCGAACAGCTGCACCTGACCACCCATCCGCTGAAAATGCTTTGTATGGACGTCCTTCACGAGTTGCAGGACGACGACTACATCAACGAAACCGAAAAGAACAAATACAAGCTCAATATCCACGGCGTGGAGATGACGGGCATCTTCCAGCGCAAGAGCAACGGCAAGAACTCCTTCATCCCCGACGGCGGCGGCGACCCCATCTTCATCGCCGAACGCAACTCGGCCCATGCCATGGCCGGCGACCGCGTGAAGATAGCCTTCTATGCCAAACGACGCGGACGCAGCGCCGAAGGCGAAGTCATCGAAATACTGGAGCGGGCCAACGACACCTTCGTGGGCACGCTCGAAGTGGCCAAGTCGTATGCCTTCCTCGTCACCGAGAACCGCACGCTGGCCAATGACATCTTCATCCCCAAAGACAAACTGAAAGGCGGCAAGAGCGGCGACAAGGCCGTGGTGAAGGTCATCGAATGGCCCGACAAGGCCAAGAACCCCATCGGACAGGTCATAGACATCCTGGGCCGCGCGGGCGACAACACCACCGAGATGCACGCCATCCTGGCCGAATACGGCCTGCCCTACACCTACCCCACGGCCGTAGAGAAGGCCGCCGACCGCATCCCCGACGAGATACCCGCCGAAGAGATAGCCCGCCGCGAGGACTTCCGCTCCGTCACGACCTTCACCATCGACCCCAAGGATGCCAAGGACTTCGACGACGCCCTCTCCATCCGCAAGCTGAAGGATGGCCTCTGGGAAGTGGGCGTACACATTGCCGACGTGACCCACTACGTCAAGGAAGGCAGCCTCATCGACAAGGAGGCCGAGAAGCGCGCCACGTCGGTCTACCTCGTGGACCGCACCATCCCCATGCTGCCCGAACGCCTCTGCAACTACATCTGCTCCCTCCGCCCCGACGAGGAGAAGCTGGCCTACTCCGTCGTCTTCCAGATGAACGACAAGGCCGAGGTGAAGGATGCCCGCGTGGTGCACACCGTCATCAAGAGCGACCGCCGCTTCACCTACGAAGAGGCTCAGCAGATTATCGAAACGGGTGAAGGCGACTACAAGGAAGAAGTGCTCCAGCTGGACCGCCTGGCCAAGATATTGCGCCAAAAGCGTTTTGCCGCCGGCGCCATCAACTTCGACCGTTACGAGGTGAAGTTCGAGATAGACGAAAAGGGCAAACCCATCAGCGTCTACTTCAAGGTGTCGAAGGATGCCAACAAGCTGGTCGAGGAATTTATGCTGCTGGCCAACCGCACCGTGGCCGAGAAGATAGGCCGCGTGCCCAAGGGCAAGAAAGTCAAGGTGTTCCCCTACCGCATCCACGACCTGCCCGATCCCGAGAAGCTGGACAACCTGGCCCAGTTCATCGCCCGCTTCGGCTACAAGCTCCGCACCTCGGGCACGAAGGCCGACGTATCGAAGTCCATCAACCACCTGCTGGACGACATCCAGGGCAAGAAGGAGGAAAACCTCATCGAAACCGTCTCCATCCGCGCCATGCAGAAGGCACGCTACTCCGTACACAACATCGGCCACTACGGCCTGGCCTTCGACTACTACACCCACTTCACTTCGCCCATCCGCCGCTATCCCGACATGATGGTACACCGCCTGCTTACCAAATATCTGGACGAGCACGGCCGCAGCGTCAGCGAGAAGAAGTACGAAGCCCTGTGCGAGCACTCCAGCGCCATGGAGCAGCTGGCTGCCAGCGCCGAACGCGCCAGTGTGAAGTACAAGCAGGTGGAGTTCATGACCGAACGCCTCGGCCAGGTGTACGACGGCGTCATCTCGGGCGTCACCGAATGGGGCCTCTATGTGGAGCTGAACGAGAACAAGTGCGAGGGCATGATACCCATCCGCGACCTGGACGACGATTACTACGAGTTCGACGAAAAGAACTACTGCCTGCGCGGCCGCCGCAAGAACCGCACCTACAGCCTGGGCGACCCCATCACGGTGCGTGTAGCTCGTGCCAACCTCGAAAAGAAGCAACTGGACTTTGCCCTCGAAGCATAAGGAGATGCCACCGCGCCAAGGCGGGCGAAGCTGTATCCCCTATAAGGAAACGGTCGTTACCATTGAAGGGAACGACCGTTACCATTTAAAGGGAACGCCTGTTTCCTTCAAGGGGAACGGGCGTTTCCTACCATAAGAAACAGGCGTTTCCTGTGCGGGGAACTGGAGTTCCACCGCAGGAAACGCCTGCTTTATAGATGGTTCCTTATACGAACAGACTGATCAGTGTTTCAGCATCAGGCCGCGCGGACCACAGTTGGACACAGAGAACGGCAGGTCCATCGGACCGTCGGACACCGCTTTCGTGCTCAGGTAGGCACGCGTCTGCTTCGGACCCGGAATCATGGGGCTGTAGTCCAGCACGTGGCGCACGCGCAGACGCTGGTCGGCCGTAAATTCGTCCAGGTAGCTGTAGGCATAGTCCATGATGTTGTGCGAGGTGAACTCTTCGCCGGTGCGGCAATTCGTACGCTTGAAGAGGCTCTCCCAGTCGAACGTGGCGGCATAGCCTTCCACACTCATCTGTTGGTAGATGCCCTGCACAAACGTCGTATAGTCCTGATAGTTATAGCTCGGCGTATCTCCGCAGAAATCCGTATCCATACATCCTACATTCGACTCGGAAAAGGCGTGGCGCAGGCCGAAGTAGTGTCCCAGCTCGTGGGCCAGCGTGATGCCGTCGTCCACCTGCTTGGTAATGATCTCCTTGTAGCTCTCGGGAGCATAAGGGGTGAGGGCATCGTCTACATTGCCCACGAAGGAGCTGTTGATGGACACGCCGCGCACGTAGGTGAGGTTGGCCAGCGTGATGTTCATGTCAGGCAATACATCGGTTCCCTCCATCGGATGGGAAGCCGTGGTGTAGGGGAAGGTGGAGATACCCAGAATGTTGCCCGAAGTGAAGCGGTATAACAGCACGTTGACATAGTCGTTGGGCTCCCACAGGAAGTGCACGTACTTACGCGTGTTGTCTTCCATGACGTCCGTAGGGTCGAGTTCGGCAGTCAGCCACTTCACGCGGTCGATACCCGGCTCCTTCAGCAGGTTGCCCTGCGGGTCGGTTTCGGCCAGGACGAACTCCATGTTCAGGTCTACCGCATTGGCGCCGCCCGCATTGCGATACATGCGGTTCACGTCGTCAAGCATCGCATAGACCGACGATGCCGGAAGGTTTTGGGTAGAGTCGTTCTCGTCGGCATAGATGATGTGGAAGACGATGGGAATGCGGTATTTCAGTTCTTTTCCTTCTTCCAAGCCCTGCTGGCTGATGGTGATGACGTAATCGGCACCGAGCGAACTGACGGTCACCCGGCCCGTACGCGCCTCTCCCAGGTTGCCTTCCACTTCCACTACCAGCGTGTGGCTCAGCACACCTTCTTCCTTCGACACCTTGCACCAGTCGTTGTCGCTGGTGGCGGTCCATTCGTTGTTGGTGGCAATCTCTATCTTGCAGAGGCCTCCTTCGTTGGAGATTTCCTTGAATTCGGTCTGCGAGAGTGTCAATGCAGGGTCGTCGTCGCTACAGCCGGCCATGAGCAGACAGAAGAACGACAACAGATATATCAGTTTAAGTTTCATGTTTTCTTGTTTAAAATGGATTGGGATATAGAGTTATTTCTTCACAGGACGGGCCACCGGCAGGTAGAATTCGCGGCCGAACTTCATCGGCTGGCCGACAACGGTCTGACGCACTTCGGACGGACGGTACGGAACCTGTGCCTGTTCGCCGCCTGCACGTTCAGCCGGAGTATCAATCTTCCGGTTGGGCAGTTTCAAAGCCTTGGTATCCGCATTGGCGCCTTCGATGATTTTCTTCAGCTCGTCGATGCTTCCCGCTTTTGACTGAATCAGCTGGCCGATGGACAGACGTTCTACCTTACTGTCAATGCCCTTATCGTCCTTAACGGACATGAAGCAGGAATAGCTGGCATTCCAGTCACTCAAGACATACGCATAATAATGTTGCTCGGCCGAAATGCTGGTCCAGTTAAAGGAAGTGTACAGTTCTATATCGCTCATCTGTTCGTAAATCTTGTCCACGAAGATGTACTTGGGGGCCTGAGTATTTTCTGAGGGCTCAAAGCGCATCACGACGATGGCACGCCCTGCCGTAGCTGCCGAATCACCAAAAATCTTGCCGGCTTCCTTGTCACCGTCGAAGTAGCCCAAACACTCACCCTTGATTTGTGCATCCGAGAATTGGGGAGCAGTGATGAACGACTTGTCGGCCTGTACGCGTGCCACCTTTCCCTCGTTGTCCAGCGCAAAGTAGCTCAGCGTATACGAGCGGCCCGGCACAAGATTCTTGTAGACGTTGCCGTAACGGGAACCCGGACGATAGTAGCTTTCATACAGGAAGGTGCTCATGGGCTTCTCGGGGTCGAAGCGCAGGCTTTCCTGGTAGGCCAGCTTCACTTCTTCCTCGATGGAAGCCTTGGCTTTGGCCTCGTTGTAGTCTTCGTCGGGCATCAGAAGGCTGGTATAGGGCAAAGTCTCGTCGGAAGGAAGGATGTTGAAGTCCACCTGATAGGGCGAAAGCGAATTGATGCTGTAAGTGAACGTCATCTGCGAGGGGTCGCCGTCCGACGGAGCGGCATTGAACTCGTAGCATTGCGGCTCGCTGACGATGCCCGTACCCACGTTGTAGGCAAAAGCCAGCACATAGTGCTTCACGCCGGGAGTCAGTGTGGCGGCAGGCGCTTCCTGTATGCCGCTCTTCACTACAAAGCCTACGAACGGGCCCTGCGATCTGACAAACTGCTCGGCAATCTGCATCGGAGTCATGTTCTTGGTCGTCTCGTCGTAAGGGTCGTAGCACCAAATGTAGGTCTGCTCCAGGTTTTCGGGCACAACCTTGATTTTGGCCGACGTGGCGGTTACATCCGTCACCTGGATGTCGAACTTCATGTCTATCATGCTGGTGTCGCCCTCCTTGGTGGTATAGACGTCCTTCTGAGGTTTGGACACGATGACGAAGGTCAAGGCGCCGTCCACTTCCACCGTCTTGAAGGCTGCTGCCATCCATACATACTCCGTCTTGCTCTGGAGGCCCGAGGCCGTCAGAGTCAGGTCGCCCTGGTGGAAAAGCTGTTGCAGAAGCTGGTCCACCACTTCGGGAGTGACACGACCGTCGGGAGCCAGCTGGGATACCCGATAGTTCATTTCTTCACTGAAGTAGGCATTCAGAATCTGCAAATCGTCCCATCCCATATCGGCCGCCTGCTGATACGTAGCCTTGGGGAAGGTGCAGAAATAGTAGTCCACTTCCTTATTGGACGGCTTCACGATGAACTCCGCAGCATTCGAGGTGGCCGTCGCCTGGATGTCAAACGAGCAATCCACCGACTCGGCAATGTCTGTCTGGAAGAACAGGTATTCGGCCTCTTCAGCCATGCGTGTCCCGTCCACGGCAAACGCCACCAGTTCGTAGATGCGCCCCGGCAACAGGTTCTCTATCTTGACGCTCTGGTCGCCTTTCAGGCTGATGGAAGCGACATACTGCTCGAAGGGGGTGCCTTTGTCTTCGGCCTGCTTCTTGAGGTCGTCCATCAGATAGGCAGGCAGTTCGCCCTTCGAAACGTGGTCGACCGTGTTCTTGTCCACATAAAGACACAGGTAAGGAATGTTGGCATCGGATGCCTTCACACTGAAGGAGAAGGTAGAAGTGGTAACTTCGCCTTCGGTCAGCGTCAGTACTTGCTTGCTAAGGTCCAGGTATGAGCTGTTGGCTTCCTCGTCGTCCTTACACGCACCAAAGGCGAACAGCACCAGCAAGCTGAATAGCGGGAAAAGGGTTTTGAATTTCATGTAACTTTTTTAATTTAATGATTTTTTATCAGAAAAAAAGTAAGTCTGCGCGCAATGACCCATCTCTCTCTCGTGAGGCCTGCAAACCTATAGACAAATCGGACACAAGCAAAGGAATTTGGCGAAAAAATGCGATTTGCTTTCAAAAAAGATTTCCACCCCGCTAGGCGCATTTAATTAAGGTATAAAAGTCCACACACAGATAAAAGCGTACACCGCCTG
>ERZ780108.362-NODE-362-length-12078-cov-3.25867_pt1 | contig 12078 bp, 5 predicted proteins | sample MGYA00511369_ERZ780108 | MGnify/ENA primary metagenome ERZ780108 (study PRJEB29588, sample SAMEA2159553) | human gut metagenome | biome: human gut; feature: human-associated habitat; material: faeces | place: Denmark | collected 2008/2010 ...
CGGCTTCTGCGGCGGCGGAGTACCGGCCCCTCCACCCTTGAAGGTCTTAAACGGAACCCCAATAATGTGGGCATATTCGGGAGGGAACTTCCAGACGATATTTTCTTTCTTGTATTTCTTAATATTCTTCGGATCAATCTCGTTCCCCTCTTTATCGTATGCTACCAGATTGTAATTTTGACGGCGCAATGCTCGACCGGCAACCTGCTCGCACAAAAGTTGCGAACCAAAAGCTCGCACTCCACAGATATGGGTTACCGTATTTGCATCCCAACCCTCGGTAAGCATGGAAACCGAAACGACAAGACGAATATCTTGGCCAAGTTTTCCCTGTTTGCCTACGCTGTTGACTACTTCCCGAAGAATGTCCCCATCGGAAAGGGTATCCGCACTTCCGGAGCCATGAAGAGTAGCATATTCACGTTTGAACTGCTGAATCTCATCAGCAAAAACCTTTTTGAAATCATCATCAATGATTGCTCCCGCCTCGTCAATGGCAATACTGTCGATAAGAAGCGATGGCTGTCTCCTTTTGGGGATGCCATTTTGGTAATTGGAGAAAATATCAAAATGCCCGTCTATATAGATGGTCTTTCCTTCGGTATCGACCGTTTCATATCCAGCCATATATTTAAACACCTCTTTGGAAACAGTCGTGTTGTTACAAACGACGATGAAGACAGGAGGCGCCGTAAACAAGTTCTTTACAGCTTCGTTACTTTGTCTTATTCCCTTGTCGTAATCTTCATAATCTTTGACAAACTGCTCCAACGCAAGATTCAGCAAGGAGGGCAGATTGGGGGCTTTCTCGCCCAGAGGGCGCTCCTCGCCGTTCTCTTTAGCCTCCTTCTTGGCCTTTTTCTGGCCTTTCTTGGGCAACTCCTTACTGATGTGCTGGTATATATTACGCAATTTAGGCTCATCGAGGTCATGCGATGAATCCATGGTCGGCAGAAACGGAATCTTGACAAGTCCGCTCTCTATGGCATCCACTAGGCCAAAATCACTTACGACCCACGGGAACAAAGAATATGGCGTATAACCCGATCCTTTCAAATAGTATGGCGTTGCGGAGAGATCATATACCTCTTGAACTTTATAGCCAAGTTTTTTCATCTGACGCAATCCCTCATACCATACCATGGCGTTCTTGTTCTCCTCGTCGGTCTCCTGTTCCTCCTCCGATCTTCTTTTTGAACCGGAATCTTTAGGGAGATAACAATGGTGCGCCTCATCGTTGATCACAACGATGCGCTTCCCTTTCATATTTTTGCCGAGAAGACGCGACAGAACAGAGGTAAATTCTTCCTTGTCCTTTTGCTTGACCATCTCGCCATCCTCATATTTGAGTTTCCCGTCAAAAGGACTTGATTTCTTGCCTGTGTAAACTTTGGGCTCAAACTGATGATAATTGGTGATAGTGATTACAGAATTAAGCCCACCAAGCAACCGAACGTATTTCTCAGGTATAAGTTCCCGTTGGTGATAGTAATCCAATTTATCATAAGCCGATTTACCGGACGCATCAATATACAAGACACCAAGCCGATCTCGAATGGTAATGCCCGGCGCCACAATCAAAAAATGATCTGCGAACCGTGTATCTTGAGGGTTTTCTTTCTTATTTACATAATGATACAGGATTAGCATGGCCATTACGACAGTCTTTCCTGTGCCAGTGGCCATCTTAAACGCTGTACGCGGTAAAACATCTTCATACAAATCCGATACGGTTTGTCTGCGCATGTCAAGTTCATGAAGGATGCTTCTACCCAAATTAGGATCACGAGGAGCCACTTCGTTAAGGTAGATAGCCGTTTCCACAGCCTCCCGTTGACAAAAGAAAAGAGATTTGCTGAGCTCTCTTTCCGGGTTAGAGAACCAAAACTCCAGAAGATCACGAGTTGTACGGGTAATCTTTGGATAACCTTGCTCTCTCCATTCTTTTACAACTTGTCTAATGCCATTTATAAAGTTCGCATTCTCATCATCCAGTGAAATGTCTTCTGCCGAAAATAATGCTTTATTAGGAGTTGCGTTCGGAACAACTGTAAGATTTGCTGCGTACGGCCTTCTGCCTGCCAAAATCCTTGAATAATCGAGATTGCCATCGAAAGTAACATCATAATGCCACTTCGGTTCCTCATAGGGATTATTCAAGATAGGACTTATATTATCAGATGCTTTCATTTTAGATATTTTCTTCTTACTCCTTTGCCATGCTGTGAGACAACATCAGGACCATATTAGTTACTCATTTGATCTTTTTCAACATGAATCAACTCCCTCACATCCACTTTTAGAATCTCTGCGATACGAAATAATGTTTCCAAATCGGGTTGAGAGCTATTGGTACACCAACGTGATACAGAACAGGCATTTTTACCGATCTGCTCCGATAGCCATTTAGCCGTTTTATTTTGCTCTACCAATACTATCTTTATCCTGTTGAGTTGCTTCATAAACCAAAATACTTATAGTTTAATGCAAATATATTGAAACTTACCATAAAATAAAAGTTCTCGCGAGTTAAATCTCATATTTTCCTCTCTAAGTCTTATTATTGAGGGTTGCAATTACTAATGTTATGGCAAATAGTCTGTATATTTGCATATATAAGAAAATTGCAATTTTAAATAAACTACACCCAAATATGAAACGTCAGTTTATCCCAGATAAAGAAATCATATTAGAGAACAACATTCGTACTTCCAAAGTAGTTCGTTGACGGTACCCTCTTTCTGATTTCTGTAAGCATCCGAAGAATTTAATAGATAACTTACATATGAACATCATAAATATCCAACATATTGATTTAACTCATTATGGACTACCTCCGCATCCATGTGTGGTTGCCCTTGATATACAGATATCAAGGGCACAAATTCCAACCGAGGCTATGCAAATAATAACATGGCTTCAAGATACTAGTTGGTTGGCAACTCTTGACGACATTGACAAAGCCAATTATCGTGCTTGTGCAGAACCTACTATCAGAGATTTGTGCAATATGATAACCGATGAATATTTAAACGCTTCTTATACACCTGGAACACTAAAAGATGACTTAGGTGAATATTTGGTTTCAATGAATGCACAAGAGGCCTTAATACAAGGACTCGCTCACACAAAAATTCCCATCGCGGAATTATGGAAAGAACAAATAAGTGGGAATCCAGGTTTTGACTTCCATACATTAAGTACTTCCGATATAATTGTATATGGAGAAGCCAAATATAAAAGTACTCAAAATGGTTATTATGAGAATCTGGAAGGAAACGAGGTCTATATTACCCGTACCCCGATTGACAAAAACGGCGGTTCGACATGGGATTATCTTCGTAAACTGGCTGCTGAAACAGGACTGATTGCGGAAGAAGATGATGAAAGTATTCTATCCAAACAATATGAATTAGTAGATGTGAAGCGAGACAATGTTCCCTTGGCTCAATACCTAGGTGACAAAACAAAATTGGCAACTTACTCCATCCCCAAACAAGTCTATTATCCGTTTGGATGCAATGCCAGCCAAAAAGCGGCCGTAGAAGCAGCATTGACACATCAGGTAAGCATTATTCAGGGACCTCCGGGAACCGGTAAAACACAAACAATACTGAATATCATTGCCAATCTGCTGATGAAAAGTAAAACGGTATTGGTTGTATCAAACAATAACTCGGCTGTAGAGAATGTAGCTGAAAAACTAAACGGAGAAGGACTAGGTTTCCTTGTAGCCCAACTGGGTAGTGTACAAAACAAAGAAACATTCATCGCTAACCAGTCAGAGTATCCTACTATGACAGATTGGACGATTGATGAACAAACAACCACAAAGAATCAGGCGAAAGACTCACTTCAAGCCGTTTCACAAGGATTTGATGGACAACTCCGGCAGGCCAAACTAAAGGCAGTATATGATGCCTTATTAAAAGAATCGAAATACAACGAAATGCGGGAAGACAACCATACAGAAGATGAATGGTTGAATGGCAAACCATCGGCTAAACTTATGAAATTACTCAATCGCTATCAGATGATGGTTAAGAACGGACATAAGCCAGGTTTATGGTTCAGATTGCAATGGGCTTTCTCATTAGGAACTAAAATATTGACATTTTTAAATAGAAATGCGACAGATGTCATAAACAGTTTGGAGTCGGCCTATTACCTCTCTCGAAAAACTGAAATAGAGCGAGAGCTGGAATCGATTGCTTCGGCACTCCAAAGCATAGATATACAGAAGAGTATGAAAGAACTTCGCTCCTCTTCTCTGCAACTATTGAAAGACAAGATAGCTAAACGGTATAATACCGGACAAAGGAAAAAATTTACGATCAAGGATATTAAGCCCAGAACAGAAGAGTTCCTGAAAGAATATCCGGTTGTGCTCAGTACCACTTATTCGGCCAAAAGCTGTATCAGTAAAGACATGGTATTTGACTATGTGATCATGGACGAAGCCTCGCAAGTGGATATTAAGACGGGGGCTCTGGCTCTATCATGTGCCACGAACGCCGTGATTGTGGGTGACGACAAACAGTTACCCAACGTGGTAAGCCGAGAAGAAGAATTGGCGTTGAAGGCTATTCAGACCACATATCAAGTGGACGACCGATACAATGCTGTCACGCACAGTTTCCTACAATCGTGCGTAGAAATATTTCGGAATGCACCAATAACACTGCTTAGAGAACATTATCGTTGCCATCCGAAAATCATAGAGTTCTGTAATCAACGCTTTTACAATGGAGAACTGATTGCCATGACTACAGACGATGGAGAAAAAGATGTATTGCAAGTGATTCGAACTGTACCCGGCAACCATGCCAAAGGACATTTCAACAAACGGGAAATAGATGTCATTACGCAAGAGGTATTACCGGAATGTGCAGAGTCGGAAAGTATAGGTATTATTACTCCGTATCGGGCACAAGCTGAAGCAATTAACAAAACCGTCGGAAAAGACATAGCCAGTACAGTACATAAGTACCAAGGGCAGGAATGTGGCACCATCATTATGAGTATGGTAGACAACTCTCCTACCGAATTTTCGGATGACGCCAATTTGCTTAATGTGGCTATTTCACGTGCTAAGACCAAATTATGTCTGGTTACAAACGGAAATGAAATGCCAGAGGATTCCAATCTCAGCCAGCTAATCAGTTATATTCAGTACAACAATTTTGAAGTGAAATCCAGTAAATTGCATTCTGTTTTTGATTTGCTCTATCAGCAATATACAGCAGAAAGATTGGCTTACGAAACTGCCCATCCTGCCGTCTCTGAACATTTATCAGAGAATCTAATATACAATATCCTGTTAAAAGCTATTGCTGAATTAGGTTTGCCCCGTACGGGAGTACTTTGTCATTATCCACTGTCCAGACTTATTGTCGACTGGAATCAACTGGAAGATAAAGAAAAAGCGTTTGCTGAAAATCCATTCTCACATGTGGATTTCCTGCTCTACAACTCCCTGACCAAACGGCCGATCTGTGCCATAGAAGTGGACGGATGGCATTTCCATAAAGAGAATGACGCCCAACAATCACGTGATGCGTTGAAAAATCATATATTCACAAAGTTAGGACTTCACCTGCTTCGCATTTCCACGACAGATACAGTGAATCAGGAAACGATAAAAAAATCATTATTAGCAATTTTATGAAATTAGGATATATACACAGTAACAGAGAAGAGCAAACCCGGGTCATGCAAGTACTGAAAATGACTTCGGAATCTGTAGCTCTCGACGAACTTGGCATTGGCCGTATTCGTGATGCTTTCGCAGACCGTATGTTTCCCGGGATATCTACCCTGCAAAAGCACATGAAATATTTCTCGCTTATGCCGCAACTCTATCGTAAGGCTACAGAAAAACGATATAACCGTTTGTCGGAGGTAAAAGCGGAAATTATCCGGCTGGAACGCATCATGACAAAGAATCTCTATGAAGGGAGTACGGACAAACGAGGTATCACAGGAAGTGAGATGATTGGTAAAAGTGGAAACAATTATGTAAAATATGATCCGGCATACATCTACAATTCCGGATTACAAACTTTTGGAATTTTACATAGTCCACAGTTATATGAACTAATCTACTCAACTTCAAAGGCATTACACAATGCCCCTAAAGTGGCCAAGACGGATGATGAAGATACAAATGACGATGCGGACGAGAAGTCGGGCCTGTTCCAGTTCTGCTCTTTTCCTAATGTAGATTATGATTTTACCCAGAAATGTACATTAGATCTGACCGTAGAAGATAAAGACTTCATTGTGGATCACATACTGAATGCAGAAGCATGTCAAGGTACCTTATTACGTTACATCGTAGACAATCCAGATTTTGTGATAGCCGATAGTTTTGAACAGATTTCCTCCCGACAGTTACCACAGGAGATTGGAGAACTGCAAGACCTAGCTCGGCGTTTTGCAGATTTTATATATATGGTACACATCCGCTATAACTATATCTATTCACAATATCAGGATGAAGAAATGCGAACTAAGTTTCAGGAGAAACTCGAAGAATACCGGAGTAGCGGTACGGACATAGACAAGGTTCTGAATGCCGTAAGCATACGAGAGAACAGCGGGAAATGGTTCTGCAAAGAAGTTGCGGAACGCATTGCAACCAATGACATTGAAGAAGATGGCGGTTTGGACCAGTTAATTATTAACCGGGAACGAAGAGTGAAAGGGAATCGAAGAAAAATTGGAAATCCAGCATATATTTACGACAAGAAGAATCGTATACACTACTATAAACTAACCTACCGATGGGAAACGGTAAAAACCTTTGCCAAGGAATTAAGAAAGGAGGCAATCAATGGCTGACGCATTATGGAATGATATCGTCTATACGGATGTGTTGCAAAGCGATGGCTTTGTAATTGATTATGCGGTTTGTACTACCTATAGTCTGGACATGCCTTCCTTGCTATCAGTACCCTTTATGTTGGGCACAATGACCGACCTGACAGAAACAGCCATGCGCTCTCCTCACCTAATATTGGAGACTATCAATAAATCAGCAGGTAAGTTTGCCGTTTTCTGCAATGCCGGATGTATGGTAGTACCGCAAGCCAACTCCAAAGTGTATTCACTATTGGAACAGAGCGTTGTACAAGTAACACTGCAAGCAAAGGGGAGCGGTTTCGTCAATTTTCATCCCAAGATATGGATTATAAAAGAAACGAACCCGGACACCGGTGCTCAGCGAATCAAACTGATTGTCCTTTCCAGGAACCTTACCGGTTCCAATGACTTGGACGTAGTGTGTGAACTTATTGGTAAAATCGACACCAAACCGGCCACAAGAAAAGCGCAAATCAAACATGCACCGCTTGTGGACTTCCTCACATGGTTAATCACAAAAGCCGACAACCGTACTATCCGTAAAAATATGCGTTCTATCTGTAAGAGCATCGACTACATTGAACGATTTGACCTTACAGATTCTCCTTTTGATGATTACGAGTTTTTCCCTATGGGGATACCTGGATATGATGGATATACAAAGTGTTTTGAACAAAGTATGCTGAATCATGCGGCAGAAATGCTGGTCATCTCCCCCTTCGTGGACAAGAATATTTTGAATCAAATGGTCAGTTGCAATCCTAGTGCTAAAAAGACACTCATCACACGACATGTTTCAGTTACACAAGAGGTTATAAACTTGTTTAATGACGGTGTTTACACTCCCAAGGAAGTACTGACCGATAAGGTGGAAAAAGATGTGTCTGTCGACTTGCACGAGAAAGTGTATTTCATACGCCGAAACGAGGGCAATCTCAGCTATAACCATCTGTATCTTGGTTCTACCAATGCCACCATGAATGGATTCAGACGGAATGTGGAGTTTTTACTGCACCTGAAGTTTGCTCCCTATAAATCTTCGTATGAAAAATACCGGAGTGAACTGATAAACGACAGCAAGGAATGTATGTTCGAGCAGGTTCTTTCGGTACCAGAGGAAGACTCTGAAAAAGAGGATATCACCAACGAATTGATGTTGCGTCGTGCAATTTCGGCCATTCAGCTGGCACGAGTTACGTCTAATGACGGAAGCTATACCGTCACCATACAATGCCAGACTAACAGAATACCTTCGGAGCCTGTTTTTCTTTATCCTTTAGGATGTGATGGCAAGGAACAAATATTAGTTGACGGGCTGACATTTAAAGATATGCCACTGGATTCATTAACAGAGTTTTACACGATACGGATTGGAGACTTGCGTCGTCTGATAAAAATACAGACGGAGGGAATACCAACCGATGAACGAGACAAAGCGATATTCCGTTCCTTTATCAATACGAAAGGAAAGTTCATCAACTATCTGGCATTCATGCTAACTGATGAGGTGGAACAGTATATATTGGAAAGCCAACAACTGGAAAAGGAGCTGGCCAATGACAAGGCATCCTCTTTGGAACAGCAAATTAGCACCTCACTTTATGAAGACATGGTGAAAATGGCCTATAAAGACCCTGACCGCATCGCTTCTATCCGGCGAATCGTAGAGAAAGCAGACGAGACAGTCATCCCAGACCATTTCATGGAGATGTACAACACATTTGAAAACGTTATTAAACAAATAAAACGCTTATGAGTCAGGAAGTAAAGGATTTTCAGCGTGCTACAGCAGATCGTATTCTGCATATCTATAAAAATTTAGGTCATCGACGGGTATTGCTAGCCGACGAAGTGGGATTAGGCAAGACGTTCGTGGCCAAACAAGTCATCAACCTGGTTCGTGAATGGCACAGACAGGAGAAAGATGACTTCTTTAAGGTGGTTTATATCTGTTCGAATGCCAACATAGCCGACCAAAACATAGAGAAATTAGGGGTTGAAAATCGGATGAGCATCAGCGAGAGCCGTCTGTCAATGCAGCATCTCTATATCAAATTAGCTGAGAAAAGGATTGCAGAACAGCATGAGCAAGGAGAAATGCCTGAATCAATCATTCCGCTGACACCTTCCACTTCCTTCCGTTTTTACAGTGCACAAGGAACGGCCAATGAACGTGCCTTGATGTATAATATTTTATGCGGACAGGCTCAATTCAAAGATTATAAGGAAGTTATCAGTGATTTTCTTAGCTGTAATGTTAAAAACTGGCAGGAGCTTACGAACACTTATAACGAAAAAATCAAAGGATGCGGAGATGATTATCTTTTTGAGATGCATAGTAAGTTACAGACGAGATTGTCGGATACTATTATAAATCAATTGATTGAGTACGCACAATATGGTTGCGATAATCGTCAGAGGGCAGACATGATCAATAAGCTACGTCGTATTTTCGCAGAAATCAGTATTGACATGCTCGACCCTGACCTGGTTATCATGGATGAGTTTCAACGCTTCAATTCGTTGCTTGAACAAGGCGATGACGAGCAATCCATGCTGGCCAACAAATTCTTTGACAACAAGCGTTCGAATACGAAGATTCTGTTGCTTTCCGCTACGCCCTACAAACCTTATTCCACCCTTGAAGAGTTAAATACAAATGGGAATGATGAGCACTATCAGGACTTTATGAAAGTAATGGATTTCCTATATGCCACAAAAGATAAAATGGACCGGTTCAAATTGATATGGCACACATATTCTGCTGCACTCAAACGTACAAATGTGGTTGATTTAACACCGCTTGTGGTAACTAAGAATGAAGCAGAAGAAGCACTGTATGGGGTGATGTGCCGCACGGAACGGTTTAACAGTGGCATTATAGACGATTCCCGTGTATGTGACGTACAGGTCGTGCCGGAAGATATCCTTTCTTTTGCAGAGGGGCAGTATCTGATGGATTGTCTAAATCAAGAAAATACGAAAGTGCGCTTAGGTAATCTCCCCATGGAATACGTCAAATCTTCGCCCTATTTGTTGTCCTTTATGGATAAATACGAACTGAAGAAACGAATTGCTTCGGCATTACAACACTCAGACGTAAAAAGATATGGGAAAATGGACGCATTGCTTCTATCAAAGTATACCATCAATAATTATCGTCCCATTCCTGCTGCTAATGGAAAATTAAAGTATCTCCACGACCTCGTATTTGGTACACGTCACGAGAAGAAAACACAGTTGTTGCTTTGGGTTCCTGCCTCTAATCCATACTATAAAGCCGGAGGTGTATTTGAGAGTAACGAAGCTCGCAACTTCTCCAAGATTATTCTATTCTCTTCATGGGAAATGGTACCGAGAATGATTTCCATCATGATGTCATATTATTCGGAGTTATATACTTTGGGAGAGTTAAAGAAGGTAGATGCAGAGATACGCTATACTTCTCAAAAGAAGAACCGTTATGGCGAAAATCGTTTAAGAGCCGACGGATTATTAGAGTATCCTTGCCAAACCCTATCCGGTCTTTTCTCTCCTACCACATTTTATGGAGAGAAACTTTCCTCAATCCGGAAAATCATAAAACAGAGAATTCAAGAAGAATTTGCACAGAATACTATCATAAGTAGTATTCCACAACAAGGGCGAAACAACGCCAAACTTATTCTTACTCTCATGAAAATACTGGATGGAAAGCCAGTGGAAGATTTGAACGACTTGTATGTGCCTTCAAATGCATTGGATGTGATGACAGATATTGCCATCGCTTCACCGGCTGTATGTGCTTATCGGCAATCCGGCAATGAAGAAGATGCCCAAATGGTGGCTAAAGCAATCGTCTCAGTATTCAACAAGCCTGAAAGTGCAGCTGTGATAGACCTGATGTATAACAAAAAGAGCGATGATGATTATTACGAATCAGTTCTTGATTACTGTGTGGTAGGTAACCTGCAGGCCGTACTTGATGAATATGCCCACATGACACAAACAAAGATGTTGGGACATACTATTACGGAGGCTATTATTGGCACAAGCAATCTTAGCATAGATACAACCGATTCATTGGGAATGGAAGAAAAGAAACAACTTATGCGTTGTCATTTTGCTATTCCATTCATTGATAAAACGGTCACTGACAAATCTGTCGCTCGTACCACTAATATTCGTAAGGCTTTCAATTCTCCTTTCCGTCCGTTCCTGCTTTCAACAACATCAATAGGTCAGGAAGGCCTTGATTTTCATTGGTATGCCAGAAAGATTGTTCACTGGAATCTACCCTCAAATCCTGTAGATCTAGAACAACGGGAAGGTCGTATCAACCGATTTAAGTGTCTGGCTATTCGCAGAAATGTGGTAAAATTGTATGGCAGTGAAACTTATCATACTTGGGATGAACTGTTTTCTCTGGCTTATTCGAATTTGAAAGGTACACATTCGGATATTGTTCCTTATTGGTGCCTTCCTGTGGCAGAACTGACGGAAGAACAACGGGCAAAATTGGAATACATTGAGCGTATTGTTCCGCTTTATCCACTCAGTCGTGACCGATATAAATACGAACGTCTTATCAAGGTGCTTGCCTTGTATCGTATGACACTGGGGCAGCCACGCCAGGAAGAATTGTTGAACCTTTTGAAAAATATGCATCTTTCGGATGAACAGCTCAAAAAACTGACAATTGATTTGTGTCCATATAATAAAAAAAGTGATTGATTATGGTAAATTCTAAGTTTTAGTAATGAAAAAGTAATATTAATTCATCTTGTCAGTCGGATTGTATTACAGGAAAATCCGCTCTGTTGGTACCGATATAGATTTTCAGGTAATGTGCCTCAAGATTTATTGCAAACGGGAACAGAGAAAATTTGCCAAATCGCATAAAATATTGTTGATTTGGCAAATCATAACCCATTTCGAATCTACTATTTCACCTGCTCTATATCCTGCCATTCTGCAATAGAGACAATCACTTGATATTGCTCCTTGGTCAGCACCGAGTTAGAATCGACCGAACATTCGTATTCCCACGGCAGTTCGTAGACAGAGCCTTCTTCCTGATAGCCCATATAGTTGTGATATGAGTCGGGAACAAGCCGTACATAATCCTCTTCGAGCAGGATTCTCAAGAGTTTCTCTGCGTCATATATCAGCAGCGGTGCTCCGGCCTTATACAAAGCCGTAGCCACTTCAATGGCCAATCCGGCATTGGCTGAA
>ERZ780108.365-NODE-365-length-12035-cov-8.44424_pt1 | contig 12035 bp, 14 predicted proteins | sample MGYA00511369_ERZ780108 | MGnify/ENA primary metagenome ERZ780108 (study PRJEB29588, sample SAMEA2159553) | human gut metagenome | biome: human gut; feature: human-associated habitat; material: faeces | place: Denmark | collected 2008/2010 ...
TGCGATCCGGCCTGATGGGCGCGTACGGTCAGCGTAGCGTTCAGCAGGAGGACGCCTTGTTGTGCCCAGCGGGTCAAGTTGCCGCTGGCGGGCATGTCAGTGCCGATGTCGCTTTTGATTTCCTTGAAGATGTTGACCAGCGAAGGCGGAAAGGCTACGCCGTCGTTCACCGAGAAGCAGAGGCCGTGAGCCTGTCCCGGGCCATGGTACGGGTCCTGCCCGATGATGACCACCTTTACGCGGTCGAAGGGGCAGAGGTTGAAGGCATTGAATATCAGCCTGCCCGGCGGGTAGACGGGGCCTTTGGCATATTCATCCCGCACGAAGTCGGTCAGTGTCTTGAAGTATTCTTTGTCGAATTCGGGTTGCAAGCGTTTCTTCCAGCTCTCTTCTATCTGAACATTCATGGTTTTCGTTGTGCGCATTATGGGTTAGACTTCAGCCTGCAAAATAACGCAGATTTCTGCACATAGGGAAACTTGTGCCCCTATATTTTGCAAAAATCTGCGTTTGCCGAATGTTCAGATGAGGTGGATGTTATGCTTGAGGCATTCCTCGCGCATGCTTTCGGGCCAGATGCTGGCCTGTATCTCGCCGATGTGTGCCTTGCGGAGGTAGTACATGCAGAGGCGCGACTGCCCGATACCGCCTCCGATGGACAGGGGCAGGGTGTCGTCCATCAGCCGTTTGTGGAAGTAGAGTTCCAGCCGTTTTTCTTCTCCCTCCAGCTTCAGTTGTCTGAGCAGGGCTTCCTTGTCCACGCGGATACCCATCGACGACAGTTCGATGCTGCGCTGCAGGGGCTCGTCCCACAGGAGCAGGTCGCCGTTCAGTCCCGGCAGGCCGTTCAGTCCCGGAGTGGTGTAGTCGTCATAGTCCGGGGCGCGTCCGTCGTGTTTCTTCCCGTCGCCCAGTTTGCATCCGATGCCTACGATGAACACGGCGCCATACCGTTGGGTGATGGTATTCTCGCGTTCTTTGGGAGTGAGGTGCGGATAAAGCTGGCGCAGTTCTTCGGCGTGGATGAAGTGCAGCTTGTCCGGCAGGCAGGGTTTGATCTGAGGGTACATTTCATATACCATGTATTCCGTGCGTACCATGGCGGCATAGATGCGGGTCACGATTTCCTTCAGGAAATCCACGTTGCGGTCTGCGGCGGTGATGACGCGCTCCCAGTCCCACTGGTCCACGTAGAGCGAATGCAGGTTGCCTAGCTCTTCGTCGGCACGGATGGCGTTCATGTCCGTATAGATGCCGTAGCCGGGCTCGATGTTGTATTCGGCCAGCGTCAGTCGTTTCCACTTGGCCAGCGAGTGCACCACTTCGGCCTGGGCGTCGCCCAGGTCCTTGATAGGGAAGGATACGGGTCGCTCCACGCCGTTCAGGTCGTCGTTGATACCCATGCCTTTCAGTACGAACAGCGGAGCCGTGACACGCCGCAGACGGAGTTCGGACGATAGGTTCATCTGGAAGAACTCTTTGATCTGCTTGATGCCCAGCTCGGTCTGCTTCAAGTCCAGCAGGGGCTTATAGTTTTTTGGGGTTATCAGGTAACTCATGCGGTTATGTTTTTGTTATGGGTTGTTAATATGTCCGGCAAATATAGACAAAATATTGATTGTTGAATGATATTTTGTGAATAAAATATCAATATGACCATAAATTTTGCATTTGTGTTTCATTTTAATAGTGCTGGTCGAAGCCTCCCAAAGGAAAAATTACTTGAAAAAAACGGGCATACATTAGGAGGATGCTGATATTTTTTATACTTTTGCCTCGCAATTGAGGCCTGGTAGCTTAGTGAATAGAGCGTCAGATTCCGGTTCTGAAGGTCGTGGGTTTGAGTCCCACCCGGGTCACCGACAAAAAATCCGCTGATTGTCAGCGGTTTTTTTTGTTTGTGGTGACATCAAAGTGTATAGATAAGGAATAAAGGCTATATTTGCATATGTTTGTAAGCGTTGCGTCCGGCGGATTGCAGAAACGTATGCGGTAGTTGAAAGGGCTGCTGATATTGGTTTGAAAAATGTGCTGGCCGACTGCCACAAGAGTTCAAGGTAAGAAATCAATGATTGAGAACGTTGGATGAAATAACAAAAAGAACAGTAACATGAGAAACAAGATGTTTGCATGCGTTGTCGGCTGCGGCTTGGCTCTGGCTTCGGCAGAAAGCTTTGCGGCGCAGCAGGAACAACCGAAAATGCCTTATTGGCAGGACCTTCAGACGGTATCTGTCAATCGGGAGGCGCCCCGAACGTCGTTCATGACCTATGACGACCGTGAGGCCGCCCTGAGTGGTAAATACGAGAACAGCCGCTTCTACCGGCTGCTGAACGGAACGTGGAAGTTCCTGTATTCCGATTCCCATCGCAGGCTGCCTGCCGATGTGACTTCGGCTACAGCAGACCTGGCAGGGTGGTGTGACATCCAGGTGCCGGGCAACTGGGAAGTACAGGGACATGGCGTGGCCATCTATACCAACCAGTGGTTTGAGTTCAAGGCCAGCGACCCTCAGCCGCCGCTGTTGCCCGACGACATTCCGGTGGGTGTCTACCGACGCGAGATAGATATACCGGCCGAGTGGTTACAGACAAGAGATGTCTACCTCCATCTGGCCGGAGCCAAGTCGGGTGTCTATGTCTATATCAACGGGCAGGAAGTGGGATATAACGAAGATTCCAAGAATCCGGCCGAATTCCTGATCAATTCTTATGTAAAGCCGGGCAAGAACAGCCTGGTGCTGAAAATCTTCCGTTGGAGCACGGGTTCGTATCTGGAGTGTCAGGACTTCTGGCGTCTGAGCGGTATCGAACGCGATGTCTTCCTCTATGCACAGCCTAAGGTGGCCGTCAAGGATTTCCGGGTTATATCGACCCTGGACGACACTTACAAGGACGGTATCTTCCGCCTGGCAGTGGACATGAGAAACCGGGCAGCCGGACAGAAATCTGTAAAGGTGGGTTACGAGCTGCTCGATGCCGAAGGCCGTTCGGTGGCAAATGCGGTTCAGGAGTGCAGCCTGCCTGCCGGTGGTGTACAGACTGTGGACTTCAGCACAACGCTGGCCGGTGTGAAGACATGGACTGCGGAGCACCCCAACCTATACAAACTGCTGATGACGGTCGAGGAAGACGGAAAGGTGACCGAAATCGTTCCCTTCCACGTTGGGTTCCGTCGCATCGAAATCAAGCAGATTGACCAGCTGGCCAAGAACGGAAAGCCCTATACCGTGCTGCTCATCAATGGACAGCCGTTGAAACTCAAGGGTGTGAACATCCATGAGCACAACGAGGCTACGGGACACTACGTACCCGAGGAGCTGATGCGGAAAGACTTCGAGCTGATGAAACGCTACAACATCAATACGGTTCGTCTGGCTCACTATCCGCAGGACCGCCGTTTCTATGAACTGTGCGATGAATACGGCCTGTATGTATATGATGAGGCCAACATCGAGTCGCACGGCATGTTCTACGACTTGCGCAAGGGGGGAACGCTGGGCAACAACCCCGAATGGCTGAAGCCCCACCTCTACCGTACGGAGAATATGTATGAGCGCAACAAAAACTATCCTTCCGTAACCTTCTGGTCGCTGGGCAACGAAGCTGGTAACGGATATAACTTCTATCAGACTTATCTGTGGGTAAAGGAACGGGAGAAAGATTTGATGAACCGTCCCGTGAACTACGAACGTGCCCAGTGGGAGTGGAACTCCGACATGTACGTGCCCCAGTATCCCAGTGCCGAATGGCTGGCCTATATCGGTGCGAACGGTTCGGACCGTCCGGTCGTTCCGTCGGAATATTCGCATGCGATGGGCAATTCCAACGGAAACTTGTGGGACCAGTGGAAGGAAATCTACAAGTATCCCAACCTGCAGGGCGGATACATCTGGGACTGGGTGGACCAGGGTATTCTGGAAACGGACGCGGCTGGCCGTCCCTATTGGGCTTATGGAGGCGATTATGGCGTGGATATGCCGAGTGACGGTAACTTCTGCTGCAACGGTCTGGTAGGTCCCGACCGCACGCCGCATCCCGCTATGGCTGAAGTGAAATACGCCCATCAGAACGTGGCCTTCGAGGCAGTGGATGCCGCAGCCGGCAAGTTCCGTGTGATGAACCGTTTCTATTTCACGGACCTGAAGGACTATGACATCCTGTACGAAGTGCAGATTAACGGAGAAACCCGCAAGAAAGGCCGTCTGAACATGGCCCTGGCGCCGCAGCAGTCTGCCGAGTTCTCCATTCCGGTATCGGGCTTCCGCCTTAAGGCAGGGACGGAATGCTTCGTGCGTTTCGGTGTGGTGACCCGCCTGGCCGAGCCGTTGGTTCCCAAAGGCTATGAAGTGGCCTGCGAGCAGTTCCGCTTGTCGGCAGCACAGCCCGAACTGGCCTACAAGGCATCGGGCCCGAAGCTGACAGATAGCCGCGAGGGAGACCGCATTGTGATTTCTTCGTCCAAAGTGCGTTTCGTGTTCGATGCGGCAGCGGGCAAGGTGACCTCCTATTGCGTGGACGGCATGGAATATGTGTCCGACGGATTTGGTATCCAGCCCAACTTCTGGCGTGCGCCCAATGACAACGATTATGGAAACAGCAACCCCAAGCGTCTGCAGATATGGAAGCAGGCCAGTCATGACTTCCGCATCAGTTCGGCTGACGTGAAGAAAGACGGTGACACCCGTATCCTGAGCGTGGTGTACGACCTTCCCACCCGGAACGAATACTTCGTGAACTACCGTATTTATCCGGACGGCGTGGTCAACGTATCGTTGAAGTTCACCCCGACCGATTTCAAGGCTGTGAAGACCGAAGTGCTGGAAGATACCAATCTGGCAACCTATACACCGGGCAAGAAAAAGGCAGACGGCAGTCAGCTCGAATTGCCCCGTCTGGGCGTACGCTTCCGGATGCCGGCCTCGCTGCATCAGGTGGAATATTTCGGCCGTGGTCCTGAAGAAAACTACATCGACCGCAATGCCGGTTCCCTGATAGGCCGCTACACGACGACTGCCGAAGACATGTACGTCCCCTATGTGCGGCCGCAGGAGAACGGCCATCGCACCGACACGCGTTGGGTGGCCTTCTCGGACGGCAAGCGGAAGGGCCTGCTGGTAGTGGCCGACAGCATCATCGGCTTCAATGCCTTGCGCAACACGGTGGAGGATTTCGACAGTGAAGAGTCTTCTCATCCTTACCAGTGGCGCAACCGCTCTCCGCAGGAGATTGCCGACAAGAATGAAGCCGAAGCCCGCAACGTCATGCGCCGTCAGACCCACGTGAACGACATCGTTCCGCGCAATTTCGTGGAAGTCTGCCTGGACATGAAGCAGCAGGGCGTGGCCGGTTACGACAGCTGGGGGGCCAAGGTACAGCCGGGCTACACCATCCCTGCCAACCGCCTGTACACCTGGGGCTTTACGCTGGTTCCCGTCAAAGGCGGAAACTACGACAAGGCGTTGCTGTATAGGTATTGAGAAAGAATGTAGGTGATATTCGAAGCCGGCAGTCGGATACGGGCGAAGGTGCGTATCGCTGCCGGCTTCGCTTTGTTTGAAAAGCAGATAGTCTTGGAAACCCGGAATGCGGCAGCCTTTCCCCGTTTCCTGTGCGAGGAAACGCCCGTTCCCCTATAAGGAAACAGGCGTTCCCTTTCAATGGTAACGGTCGTTCCCTTCAATGGTAACGACCGTTTCCTTATAGGGGAAACGGAGTTCCCCCTGCGGAAACACGCGGAAACATGCCGTGAGGGCAGGGAAGCCCAGTCGTTTATTCCCAGACAAAGCAGTCGGTGTAGCCGTCGAAACAGTTATCGTCCGGCGCTCCCAGCGAGCGGAGCACGGAACGTACCTGCTTCTGTTCGGCGGGCGGGAGCAGCCGGTCTCCCTTGCGCGAGGCGTAATAGTTCTTTCTTCCCATCTTTCCTATCATCCGTTCGCGGAAAGCAGCCGCCTGCTTCACCGACAGTTCGTCGATGATTCGGGCAAATCCTTTGGCATAGCGCACCTTGGTGTTGGGGCAATAGTATTTGCATTTTCCCTGCGCCTGCCCGGCCATGTGTGGCACCAGCATCCAGACGAAAGCCTTGTCGGCAGGCAGGTGTTCATAGGCGATGTGGCGCAGGCAGGTCGCAGCCTGCGGGCAGCTGGCCATGCAATGGCCGAATCCGCGGGGTACTACAGAGTAATCGAAATTTTCCATGGTTTGTACGATTGGTTTCTAACTGTTCCAAAGATAAGGAAAAGTGGGTGGAGCGGCAAGCGGAAAGCGATGTTTTTCAATTACTCCTTGAATTTGAGGGCTATCAATATTTCTGTTCGTTTTTTATCAAATGGAGCTGATTAGTTTTGATAGTTCAATGAGTGTGTTCCCAACTATCTTGTCGGATACATTCTTGAAGTAATAATATGTATCCATTTCATTTGCCCATGCTTCGTATGAGGCAATCCATTTATTGAGGATAAGTGGGAGCATGGATAACTTCAGTTGGGCATCATCAATCAGTTGTTGATATGATTCGTCATTTTCATCTGCAGAACAATATTTCTTTAATGCTAACCGACTGCAATTGAACAGCAGATATTGGGCGCATTCAATATAAACACCCTTATTGTCCCCCGAATCATATTTGTCATTCAATATCATTCTTTCTTTTCGGTTTAAGGAAATATGTGATTCCAGTATTTCGTTTTCTCCTTTTGATAGAATAGGACCAGTAATGGAACCACCCCAATATTTTAAATAGGTATAATCGCTATAAATATTAGATAATAAGTCTTTCAATGCGAGCCAAGCCGTAATCTCATTTCTTAGCAGAACCTTTTGGCTGCTTGTTTTGCATAAATCAGATAACTGTGCATATTCATTAAATTGTTGGAAGGCCAAACGAGTATATTCTATTCCATTCTTTACATTCATACCCATTGTAGAGCCGTCCGAATCAAGTTCCCACAATTTACGGCTTGCTTCGATTACAGCATCAGCTTTGGCATAGGGTGATAGGGTGTCTGTCCCCAGCTGGTATTTGTCATAATAGCGGCATAATTGGTTGCGGTATTCGTTCATCCACTTCAAGTCTTTTTCAAAAGTCAACGAACATAATGAATCTGCATACACATACCTGTATAGAGAGTCCATGAGCGTGACCAATGGGCGGTTGGCACGTAGGATGGTGTCGGCAGTCCAAAAGGTAAGACCTTCAACGTCGGGAGATTCCCCCATTGTTAATATCTCTGCAATCTGTCTGAATATTTCGCCGGCCATTGCTCCGCTATTTATTGTTCCTTCTTTCATATTGATAGTGACGATGACGCTATATTGAGGAGCTTCTGCTGGGAAATAACCGCAAAACTCTGTGGTGTACTCACCATTAGGTTGTTGTATGGTTCCTGTTGCTCCCGCTATATTTACCATATCCGATATGGCAAGTTGGCCCAATCCGTTTGTTACTGAATATTCCAAAGCATGTTTGATATTGTTGACAGTCTCCTTATCGCTAATTGTACCTTGTGCAATGGCGTTATAGAAAGTAAGATTCTGCAAGGGAGTAGTAAGGATACCATATCCTGAAGGGTTGTAGACAAGGCTGGTGTCTTTTACTTGGTAACCATATTTTGAAAGGACCTTTGCAAAAGTAGATGCATCCTTAAACGTTTTTATGGCAGATTGGCAAATTACAATGTTGGAAGAGGCTCCAAATCCTTGTTGTAAGGTCATTTTCCCATATCCTCCTTTGTGCCAGTTATGATCGAATAGTGTATCTTCATCTATCGCAAAAACACCATTGCCCACGTTTATGGTATCGGAGAGCTTAATGGTTTTGGTTTCCAATGTGGCCAATAACGAAGCTGTACGTACCAAGCCAGATTCCTGTGGCTTTATTTCTGTACCGGCAGAGGCTTTGATAGTTCCGGTCTGTACTTCCATCACAATAATCTGTCCTCTTGTTGCGTCGAGTTCGGATAGGCTTTTTCGCAGGATGGAGTCAACTTCTACTTGCAGAGTGCTGTTGATGGCAGAAGCATTGGCAGTTCCTTTATCTTTCTTGATGGTACAAGAACATAAGATGAATAAGGATGATAAGATGTATAGTACATTAATGTCTTTCATGTTCTTTTTCTTTTATTGTTGACATAATTAAAACAATGGACATAATAAGCATTAGAATGGTAAATATGATGCCGATGATTAGTCCCAAATATTGCATATTTTCCTTTATTTCGCGCTCTAAGTCTTTTCTTTTTTTCTCTTTTTCGGCTTCTTCTTGAATTTTTATTCTTGTTTGTTCTATGAGTTCATAGTATTCGTCTGTTTGAATCTTTGCTGGAAAACAGATTGTACTATTTAATAAAAGTGTCAGTATAGCCAGTTTGGGTATATTCTTCATGTTGTTTACAGAGAAAATAACAAGTGCTTATTATAATAGGTTAATTGCATGTATAGAATATTTTGTCTAAAATCTTCTTTATTGGCTTGGACTATTTAATATAAAAATATTCTAGAATTTTCCCATTGATTATTGCGACACCGAAAAAAATAATAAAGGCGAATACTATCTTTTGTGAACTATTGAAAGGAGTATATGTTATCATTAGCCATTCCAACAATATGATGATTAAAGCTGTTATTATCAGATCAATAGCTATTATCATAGCAATGTGAAAACATCCGTTTTTATATGTTTTAGGATCTTTTGTGAGTTCCTTTTTAGTATTTGATTGTTTTATATGCATATATTATTTGTTTTTTATAGTTACTTTTATACAGGTAATAATAATGTTAATACCAATAATTGAATTTATTGTAACATAGCACCATAGAGGAATCGTTTCTTTGCCTAGGCAAAAGAAAAATAATATAATAAAAGATGTCGCTAATCCTATAATGGTATCTATCTTGTTATGGTTATTATCATTATCTAAAAGAATCTGATAAACAATCCCAATTATTGCAATGTATGTAAAACTTTTGTTCCAACCAAAGTGCCCAGCAATATACGAGCCTAATATGCTGATTCCTATGAAAACACAGGTAAGAAGTAGACCAAAAATAATCCCGTAAAATATACCAGCTGCTTTCTCCATATTTAAAATAACTTTAACAGATTGTTTTCATATCCATAATTAGAAAATAACATGAGTAGCCATATTGTTAGTAATAATAGTAGTAATATTGCAATTACTCCAGCTGATGCAAATGACCAAAACAATGCGTATTCAGAATATTCTTCAGCCTTTGTATAATTTCCACTATAATAAGTTCTGCTCACTTTTAATGAAAATATGATTCCAATAATACCAAGTGGTAAGCAACAAAAAATAGTGCTTAATAGAGATGCCCATAAATAATTTGAGGGCATAGGTGGGGGAGGTGGTGGTAGTTCTTGTAGAATTTCTGATAATTCTTTGATGTATTTTGCTTCTTTCCATTCATTTAATCCGTTTGTCCATATATAAGTTGTTGGGGTTATTTGTTTTTCTTTCAAATCAGAAATGTTTAAGGGGCCAATTTTACGTGTCCCTTCGAGAATATAATATTGTTTCATTGGCTATAGATTTAAAATGTTTCTACTTATCCACCATGCTATAACTATGAATAGATATAACAATATATACTTTGTTTGATGTAATTTTGCATAGAATTTATATTTCTTTTCTCGATAGAACTCAGCATAAATTAGTGTAGCAATGATTGGTAAGGAAAATACTAATATGCCATTGTATCTAATTGCAGATTGAATATCTAAATGTAAGAGTGCATGTATAGCCCTTTGTGAACCACATCCTGGACATTTTAGATTTGTAAGAAGTAAAAATGGGCATTTAGGGAAGAGACTACTATCTTCAGGATTGTATGAATAGTAAATCAGGAAAGCAATAATCAGAATTCCCCCAATGCCTATGACTTTTTTTATCATTTACATACTTAAAAAAGAAAATATAGTGATACCATAAATCAACAAGTAAATTATAATAAGTGCTATTCCAACAAAGAAGCCTGTTTTAGTCCATTTTTTTGCATTGTTGCTGGCTTGTTGGGCTTCTATAGTTTGCCCTTGTGCAAATAATGAACTAACCTTTGAGGCGTTGATGATACCTATAATACCAAATGGTAAACAGCAGAATAGTGTGACAAGGATAGATTCGGTCATCCAGGTCTTGGGACAAATGTTGGTTTCCATAATCTGAGAAATTAATAGTTAGTAGTTATGATTAATGATATGATTAATATTAAAAGATAGATTAGCAGGATTCCTAATGCTGTGAAGAATCCCCAAAGAGTCCATTTTTTTGCTTGTTTGGAATGTTGTAATGCTTGTTGATATTTACCACTATTGTATTCTTCCTCTATTTTAGTGGCGTTGATAATGCCGGCAATGCCAAAAGGCAGACAACACAAACAAGTGACTAAAATGGATTCTACTAACCATGTTTTAGGCATAATATTTGAGATTGGAGGTTCAGGCGGAAGGCATGAAAGAATTTCTGATAATTCTGGTACGTCTTTAGCTTCTTTCCAATTGGAAAATCCCATTCCCCATACCATAGTATGTGCGTTGATGTTCTGGTGGCTTAATTCTTCTTTTGAAAAAGGCCCTTGTTTGATATTGTTCTGTAAGATGTAGAATTGCATCTCTTTTTTGAGTTATAATTTTGCTTCCTAGTTCCCCAAAGAAAGCGATAAATAAAAAAGGTGTGGGAACTTATTGGTTTTATCCTATGTTCAGGCTCTCGCATTGCCTTTGGTACGGATAAAACAATAGCCCACACCAAATTGATAATATTTAAAGACCTTATATGACAATACAAGGTCGGTATATATCAAATGGTGCGGTGCTATTGCTATCATCTTCGTACCATAGTCAAATTTGCGAGATTTGAACATAGAAGATAATTTCAATAACACCTTTCGTTAATAATATGTCCTTTCAGGGCTTGACGCAACAAGCTGACTGAAATTGTGGCAAATTTAGCGAAAGGTTTTGAATTGTAATGGCTTTGAGACAAATAAATTTTATTTAAAGCTTTATTTGTCGTTTCTTCAACGTTATTTGGAGACGTGTGCAGGGCGTTCGGGCACTTGTTTTCTTGTTTCATATTCAGTTTGTATTACATGAACATACAATTCGTTTATTGTGGCAAACGGTAGAGGATTGTATCTCTTTTTCCTGTTTGTTGCCACAAAGTTAGAGGGGAGCACTGATTTATTGAAACAAAAAATGGTAAGTTATAGGTAGCGAAGATAATTAACTGTTTTTCGGGAAATAATGGCTGCCGACCTGTATAATCAGAACTGAATGGTGTCGCCTTCTTCGCAGTTTAATCTGGGGATATTCTCTTCCGTCCAGTCTATTTTCCCTTTACTCCATGCTTCGTATGGAATGAAAATCAGGGGAATCAGTCTGTCTGTTCCGTTGATACGGAATTGCCCTATATCGGTGGTATGGTGACTGATTTTTTCGTAGGTGGCCATCAGCTGCCAATAACGTTTATTGGTCAGCTCTTCTTTGGAAAGATCAACAAGTTTCATCAGATAGAGAATCAATTCTACTTCCTTGGTGGACACTTGTGCATCTTTCTTCCTCTTCATGGGAAAGTATCGGTTCAGGAATATGGTCAGGTCATGGACAAAATAACTCTGTAGGACAGATTTGTTGGAAAGCTGGGCCCATGAAACGATTTTCTCTATTTTGTAGGATTTGCTGTCGCTTGTCTTTTGTGCTTCCAGTGTTTTCATTACTTCCTTTATGAGGGTAGAGTTGGTGCTTTCCGTTGTGGTTCCATCTGCATTGGTGAATGTGATTTTGGTTACGTTGTTCAACTCGGAGAGGGTTTCCTGTATGCGGGGCTTCAGTAGGAATACATAGCGGGATTTTCCTCTCATGACAAGAAACATGGCGAGGATGAAGAGATTGAACATGCAGACCTGTTTCCCTTCGGATTCCAGTTCGTTTTGCAGCTTGCTCAGCTTGGAGTCGTTCCCTTAGATTTGCGCAATAAAAGGAAATACGGTTGGAATGATTACTTTTGTTGT
>ERZ780108.410-NODE-410-length-11153-cov-3.44909_pt1 | contig 11153 bp, 9 predicted proteins | sample MGYA00511369_ERZ780108 | MGnify/ENA primary metagenome ERZ780108 (study PRJEB29588, sample SAMEA2159553) | human gut metagenome | biome: human gut; feature: human-associated habitat; material: faeces | place: Denmark | collected 2008/2010 ...
CCTCCCGAAATCTGTCAGTTGCCGCATGAAACATCTGCGTTACACTCTGATATTTCTGCTTACCTCCGCCAGTCTGCTCCTGCCCGGCTGCGCGGAGGACAGAAGACGCTTTATTATTTTGGAAGAATCAGGGGAAATACCTGTGATAACGCAGCCGCTATGCGATACTATATTCAAGCTGAAAAACATATCACCCAAAATGAGAATCTATCAATATCAGGGAGACTTCTCAAGTTTTGCAATCAAACAAATAATCCATAAACATGAAGCAGATAACATCATTACTCTTGTCCGTGATTCTTGCCTGTGCTGCCTGCTACAATGGTATGAGCCAGACTTATGACACTTCTGACAAACAAGAAAGAACATCTAACCTGATCCGCTTTTATGGCGGTATAGGGCTATGGGGGATTTACAGTTATGGAACAAATCAGTCAGGAACTGACAACGGCGCAGTCGGCTATATCAGACACTATCCTACCGCAGTGTATGGTTTCAGCTACCAAAGAGACTTAGTGAGGCGTTTCTCTCTGGAATTGGACATACAGAGTTCCTATAGAAACGGTTTTCCAGACTTTGCAGATGCCTATGTCTACTCCGATGCCGTCGGAAATTCCATAACCGTAATAGGTGATATTCCTGAGGTAAAAGACTACCTTCAGGAACAGGCTGCTCAAGGAAGCAATCTGAACAATCTGGCGTGGATAAGGCACAACTCGCTGGCTATCACGGTCAAGCCTGTATTCCACATGATAGACAATGAGCATCACCGGTTCTCAGTCTACGCAGGTATCGGATACTATTTTGCCGACGGACTGTGCTTCAGGGCAGAGCAGATGTTCCCAACCGTAGCTCCTATGGATTTTACGACATTTACCTCACAATACCACATCAACGGACTTGCTGGAAATGCAGGCCTACGCTACGAATATACATTCCTCACCCATTACGTGATAGGAATCGATGCCGGTGCCACATTCAATGACAATGCCGCCGGATGGCAGAGGGAAGATGCCTCCATGCTTTCCTCATGCGATTTTCGCACTGTCCTATATATCGGTTTCAGATTTTAGGCAGTAGAACCTACGGAAGCCATTGGCTCCCGAAAAGGGAGGGGACCCACAAAGTGGGGAGGACCTTCCGTAGGTATGACTGTTTCTGCAGACAATGCTCATGTAAACTATTTGAAAGTAACCTCGACGATATAGTCAGGCACGTCGGCAGGCATGTCCTCGGGCAGGGTCACAAAGAGGCCTTCCTTGTACTGCTTGAAGCCGAGCTTCACGTCAGGCGAGCCGAAAGGATTGACTGAGACCACTTTGCGTCCGGCCTTGTAGGGCACGTAGATCTGTCCATCCGAGGCGGCCTTGAAGGCGTCGGCGGGGAAGACGTGCAGCCACATCCTGTCGTCCTTATGGGTGGTCACGCCCCAGGGCTGGGGTTTCACGAGGGTGCTGCGGGTGCCGTAGATGGTCTCGCCGTTGACAGCAAGCCACTCGCCCTTTGCAGCCAGGCGCTCAAGGGCTGCGGCGGGGATGTTGCCGTCGGGCTGAGGGCCTACGTTCAGCAGCAACTTAAGGAACGAGCTGAAAAGCAGCAAAAAGATTTATTTCTATGACAACGGCATCCGCAATGCCATAATCGCAGATTTTTCCCAGGCCGAAAGCCGCCGGGACATCGGTGCCCTCTGGGAGAACTATGCTATCTCCGAAAGGGTGAAACAGAACGCCTACACCTGTCACTGGTGCAATTCCTGGTTCTGGCGCACCAAAGAACAGTCAGAGATAGACTACATAGAGGAAAGCGACGGAAACCTGTCCGCCTTCGAATTCAAATGGAATCCCGGTGCCCGGCACCGCACTCCCTCCTCCTTCCTCAAAGCCTACCCCGGCAGCAACCTCAAAGTCATCACTCCGTACAACATCGAGGACTTCCTGCTGTAGTTGGCGGAAATCCGCTATCTTTGCCGCATGAAACACCTGCGTTATATCTGGATATTTCTGTTTACGTCCGCCAGTCTGCTCCTCATCAGCTGCACGGACAAGCCGCATATAAAGGCCGTTCTCGACAAGGCCGAGGAAGTGATGGAGACGGAGGACCCTGCAGTGGTCTACGCCATGCTGGACAGCATCAACACCGAAGATCTGAGCACCAGACGCCTCAAGGCCCGATACGCTCTGCTCTACTCCCAGGCCTTGGACAAAAATTACATAGACCTGACCACCGACAGCATCATCCGCCCGGCCGTCAAGTACTACAGGCATCACGGCAGCGCGGAGGACAAGCTCAAGACGCTCTACTACCTCGGAAGGATAAAGGAAAACGCCGGAGACAATGAGGGCACTATGCGCTGCTACATAGAAGCTGAGAGATATGTACATCGGAATGAGAACCTTTTAATGTCGGGACGGCTTTATTCTGCTAAGAAAGCCATATACTATCAACTATACCAATTTCACGATGCTGAGGACAATGCGGTTAAGGCCGCTTCCTTCTTTAAAAATGCAGGGGACACCTCCCGCTATGCTAAAGAGTTGTCCGCTGCCCTCAATACAAGTTTGATTCTGAATGACACTGCCGGCCAGGCAGCATACATTGAAGAGTTGAAACAATTGATACCCTTTATGACAGAACCTGTTAAAAGTGCTTTCTACAGCACTCTCCTCAGTGCCCTACCGACCGATTCAACTGCAACTATAAAGACGATCATAAATGAGTACATTTCTACGATAAAAAAAACAGATGCTATTGATTGGCTATCTGTTGCTTTGGCATACTGGAAAATAGATTATATTGACTCCGCGCTCAGTGCTGTCGGGCGATATCCTCTATACGAAAAACGGCACACGTCAGAACAGCGTTATTATCTGGCATCCGCCTACATTCATGAAAGTAATGGTGACACCATACAGGCTTACGACTACCTGAAGCAGTATGTACAACTTGATACCGAAGAAAGACAGGGTATATACAATGATGAGACCAAATATGAAGATGAGAAATTTGATGCGGAACTGAAAAGGATAAGACTCACTTACAGCTTAATTATCGCTATTCTCGGAGCCATACTGACGGGAACTATATTGATGCTGACACTTAGAAAAACAAAGAAAAGAGAAAAAAAGCTGGAGCACAGCAAGCAGCAGCTGGAAAACACGCAAAAGAAACTTGAAAAGGATAACATGGCTCTTCAGGTAAAATACGAGAATACTCTGGCTGACTTTGTGAAAAACAGCAAAAACAGTGAAATGCTCCGCAATAAGATAGAATACAGAATGTCACTGTTTCATAAACTGGTTGCATCGTACATTGCCCACGACGGACTGTCCAGGCCGGTAGAAAAAGAGCTCAATTCGTTAGTAGCGGACAAAAACGTCCTCCTGCAAAATCTCAGGGACTACATATCAGCCATGTACCCTCAACTAACTTCTTTCTTAAAAGAAAAACAACTCAGTGAACAGGAAATCGACATCTGCAACCTGTATCTGATAGGTCTTCGCGGCAAGGAAATCGGTCATTATCTCAATATTTCCCGTCACTACATCATCAGCAGCGACATCCGCAAAAAACTCGGTCTCACCGAGCACGACACAAATATAGACATCTATCTTATCCAACTTCGCAATCAACTGCACGAACGTAAGACCTCTGACTGACAATATTAAACTTTTCCTACATTTTATTTACAGACATAGTTGATTATCTTATTTTTACAGCACTGCGTGTAAAACTTTTCTTTCTTTTGTAAAATTTTTCACTGATAATTTTATGCGCAAAATTTAATCAAGTATGAAGCACATTATTATCCTCACTACATTAATTTTATTTTCTGCACTGTTGAACGCAGAAGAGAACAAAAACATTGATTTGATTGTCAAAGAAAATTCAACAAGTATAAAAGGAGACAGAACAGCAAATTATATAATTGAAGCTTTCTACCTCAGCATAGAAAACATAATCCACATTCATTGCTCCGGGACTAAAGAAACCAAATTGTATATTCTCAATACATACGGAGACATCATAAATTCTTCAAGCTCCTACTGCGGTGATATAGAGTCCTCAATACAACTTGACGTACCTGATATCAAGGGCAAATATTTTATAGTAATAGAATCTCCTGTTGCGTATGCCTATGGTACTTTTTCAATAATAAAATAAATTAATCAAACCAATTATTATGTTAAAACAATTATTACTTACGTGCTCAGCTTCCACATTGTTGCTGTCCGCGTGCACAAACATCGAAAGTCCTCAATACTGCCCTGATGATCAGGAAGTCAGCACGGAGAACTTAGTTACTGTACATCAGAAAAATGACCTGATTGAGAACTATGCCAAAATTCTCTCGTCTTCACTTGGCAATCCTGAACTCAGAAAAGCTATTAAAACAGAAGCTCTTCTCAAATTTGACGGAGATAACGACATTTTAGTTTCTAAACTGCATTCAATGACCCTTGCTTCCTCTAACAGAAACATAGAAAGCATTATACGTTCATCTGCGGTAACAACTAAAAGTAACGGATACCTGGGTTCTATCACGGATGCCATTCATGAACAATTCCCTAATTTGCAAGTGGCGGTTCCTGTCCATTGTGACGAGTGGGACACCGAAAACTATACTCCGTTAGTCGCCTACTTGCCTTTCGATTATAACGAAGATGAGGCAACTCATATAAAAGCCTTTGACCAGCAAGGAAATGAATATTTATTAAGTACTGAAGAAGAGCCGAATGTGCCTGTAATTGTCGTATCCATCTCTGAACGTGTAGATGAAAACGGCAATCTGATATACACTTCTCCTATATACGACACTCTTGCGCCTAATACCATTACACCTTTTAGCATCTCTGAGACAGACACTAAAGCTATGAGTGCCGGTATCCCTGGAAATCTTTCATTAATGCACGGCACACAAAGAAGTTTTGAGTTAAGTTGGGACGATGTATCCAATGAAACGGGCTACGAAATTTACAGAAGAAGCAATAGTCAGACATCTTACAATAAAATTGCAAGTCTGCCTGCTAATCAGAATTATTACATAGACAAAAACTTATCCGCCGGCGTAAAATACTCTTACAGACTTCGTTCTGTCCAAAATGGTCAATACTCCGCCTACACACCTAACATCACCTCTTTTGCCTCCGCCCGCAATGATGGTGCGTCTTTAAAGGTTACTGGTCTGTACTTTACTACCAATGGATTGAAGGCAGTTGAAAAATGGCCGTCCGGAGCCCCTGAGATAAGACTTAGGATTATAGTGGGAAACGAAAGCAATGCATGGAACATCTACACATCCGGCGTTATGGAACCTGCTACCCGCAACAGCATCAAAGACAAGTGGTGGAATCATACTATTAATCTTCCTTCATGGTACATAGATGAATACGGCACTGTACTGACTTTTGATTGGAGAGAAGAAGACTGGAACCAAAACGTTGAATTTTCCATCAGTGCGAACTTCGAGATAAAAATTGGCGAATGGGGCATAGGTATTGGCGCAAGTTGGAAATCTTCCGCGAACAAGGGAGGACATCATATTGGAACTTCTACCGTATGCTTCTGGGACACATCTAATAAAATATACGACGTTTCTGGATTTAAATGGAAAGTACAATAACTGCCATGGTACATTTTTCCCGATTTAAAATTTTATTCACTTGCATTGCCGCTATCATGATACTGGCTTCCTGCGAAGGAAGCAGAAGCATCCCTACAGTGTACAAGGCTACTATTGACAGTGAGGATGTCGGGTTCCCATTCTCCGGAGCAGATAAGGAAAAAGTGGACAAATACGCCGAATTCGATGCTTCAGGCCGCTACATACGCAACATTTACCATATAGAAAATGATATGCTGCCGATACTGCGCGTCACTGTAACCGACATCACCAAAGGGGAAAGGACAATGTTTTCATCAGATGAAATAGACATTTCCTACATTTCATCAGACGGTATCAGCTACTCGCTGGACAAGGATGACGAGAGCAATGATGTACCTTGCTTCCTGATGATAAACAAGGAGGACCGGGACATCATCTCAATGGAGATACGGTGTGCTACACTGGTCCCTGACAGCGGAGAAGGCATGCCTGTATCCATTGACTACGGAAAGATCGAGGCCGTTCTGCGGCATCATACCATAACACGTTAATTTCCATACCATGAAAAAGTTTTCTGCTATCTTAATGACTATTCTGCTGGGCATTGCACCTCTGAACTATGCTTCCGCAAGGGAGAAGCACGTCCAGTTTCCCGAGAAGAAAGTACTGCGGTATCAAGGAGAGTTCAGCCTGACCGGAGGCGCTACCAGCTACAGTATCAACTTCGGAGCCGACATTCTCAACGGCATAAGGTTCAATCCCTATCTCTACGCCGGTGTAGGTGTGGGGCTTGAAGTGGGTGTTGCAGAGTGGACAGCACCTATCTATCTTAACATCAAAGGATATGCTCCCATCTCGAAAAGAGTGAATATGTACCTTGGTACGGACATCGGAGTCAAACACTGGCTGGGATACTCCATCTCCCGCTTCTATGCCGGTCCGGAATTCGGATTCAACTTCGAGTTCGGCAAGCGGATGGGCATAAACCTGGGCATCCAGTATGATATCTGGTGCATCCCGCTGACAGTGGACGATGTGGAGGTGGGCAATCTCAATACATTCGGCATCGTTCTTGGTCTGGTATTCTAGTTATACAACGATGCGCTCCCGAAGCTACCTCGCAATAAGCTTTCGGGAGCGCATCGTCATTTTAATCGCCTGATATTCTGCAAAATCATCTTTACGGACGCTCCTCAACGCAGCGGGCGGCCTGGTGTCAGGGAGGACTACCTGAAAGTCACCTCGACGATGTAGTCGGGCACGTCGGCAGGCATGTCCTCGGGCAGGGTGATGAAAAGGCCTTCCTTGTACTGCTTGAAGGCGAGCTTCACATCCGAGGAGCCGTAAGGTGTGACTGAAGCGACTTTCCGGCCGTCCTTGTAGGGCACGTAGATCTGGCCGTCAGCTGCGGCCTTGAAGGCGTCGGCGGGGAAGACGTGGAGCCACATCCGGTCATCCTTGTGGGTGGTCACGCCCCAGGGCTGGGGTTTCACGAGGGTGCTGCGGGTGCCGTAGATGGTCTCGCCGTTGACAGCCAGCCACTCGCCCATCGCGGCCAGACGCTCGAGAGCCGCTGCGGGAATGTTGCCGTTCGGCTGAGGTCCCACGTTGAGCAGCAGGTTGGCGTCACGTCCGGCTGTTGAGACTAAATAGCGGATAAGCTCATCCGTGCTCTTGTAGTTCTGGTCGGTCATCCGGTAGCCCCAGGAGCCGTTCATGGTCTGGCAGGTCTCGAGAGGGAGGGTCGTGCTGACTCCGCCGCTGTGCCATCCGGCTGTATTCTCGCCGGGGATATCGCGCTCGAAGATCTGGATGTCCTCACCGGGATAGGGAGTGATGTGGTGGTTGTTGCCGATCAGGCACCCGGGCTGGAGCTCATGAATCAGCGGGTACAGCTCATCGTAACGGTAGTCGTAGGGCTGCTCCCACTCCTCATGGTCCCAGTTGCCGTCAAACCAGATGCAGCCCACCTTGCCGTAGCGGGTCAGCAGCTCGGTCAGCTGGCACTTCATGAAATCGAAATAGGTGTCGGGGTCGGTGGCCTCGGGACGGCCCGTACCCTGACCGGTACGTCCGCGGGGTGCATCGGTGCGGCCCCAGTCGATCAGCGAGTAATAGAAATGCAGGGGCATGTCCTGACGCTCGCATTCGGCGGCCAGCTCGGCGATGATGTCGCGCTTGAAGGGGGTGGCGTCCATGATGTCGTAGTCCGTACACTTGCTGTCGAACATCGAGAAACCGTCGTGATGACGGGTAGTGATGCAGATGTACTTAGCTCCGGAGGCCTTGATGGCGCTCACCCACTCTGCCGCATCGAAATCGGCGGGATAGAAGCCCCCGGCCATCTTGCTGTACTCCTCTTGAGTCAGACCGTTGTAGTTCAGAGCCCACTCGCCCTGGCCGTACATGGAGTAAATGCCCCAGTGAATGAATATTCCGAACCGATTCTCCCGGAACTGCTCCTGCGCCGCCACAATCTCGGGCGAAGGCTGATAGTTCTCCTGCGCCGAGGCAGAAGAGGCTGCGGCAGCTGCCAGCAGGGACAGGGCCGCAATGGACAGTAGATGCTTTTTCATTGTATTTCAGTAAAATTATTGTTCGTAGCCCTGGGCATGGATGCCTATCTCCGCTCCCTCGGGAGTGACGAGGACCTCTCCCACATCCGGACGGGCGAGGTGGCCGATGATGTCCCAGTCCTGGAAGTCATGGCGGAGCGTTTCGTGGAACTCGAGGGGGACAATATACAGAAGACGGTAGTCATCCCCACCGTTGACGGCGGCAGTAATGGGGTCGAGGTTCAGTTCCTGCGCCATCTCGAATGTCTTGGAGGCAATCGGAATCTTCCCTACGTAGATCTTGACTCCGAGGCCCGTATCAGCGGCAATGCGCTTGGCCGCTTCCCCGAGGCCCCTGCTGACGAAATATCCTCCGCACGGGATAATTCCCGCCTCGGAGAAACGTCCCGGAATACCCGGCTTGATGTAAGGGCTGAGGTATTCGCCTACAATGTATTTGTACTGCGTAAGATCCGGCTGCTTGGGTGCAGCTCCGCCGGGAGTGCCCTCAAATGCAGCTTTTTCCCTCTCTAACACGTGCAGCCCCATATAGGCCGCTCCGAGGTCGCCGCTGAGGACCAGAAGGTCCTTTGACTGAGCTTTTTTACGTTTCTGCACCACTTCCTTCCCGGCAGAGCCGTATGCCGCGATGCTCACCACCATGCCCGACGCGGACGGTACCAGGTCGAGGGAGAGATGCCTCACACCATGCTCCTTCGCCGCTGCGGTGACTCCCTCCCACAGATCCTGCACATCCTCGGCCGAGAATCGGTTGGACAGGGCCACTACCACATCCATACCCAAAGGAGAATACATGCCCGCATACAGCTCCCCGATGACATTCAGGGCCAGCTTGTGCCCGAGATGCCGCAGCGGATTGTACGTCAGGTCGAAATCCACCTTTTCCATGAACACCTTGTGTACCGTGCCGAAGTCCCCGTCCCCGGAGAACGCGCAGCCCCGCCCATTCACGAAGCCGCTGCCCTCGAAGAGCCGCGACATCAGGGCCTGCTTGCCGATTGATGATATTTCCGTTGCCATTTTCAAGAATTTGTCAGTCCGCTAAGTTAGCAAAAATTTGGCTGCAGGGTCCTGACCGGATCAGAAGTTAACAGCAAGACCGATACCGCCGGACTTGGAGACGAAGGACAGCTCCGGCTCAAATGCCAGGCCTTCAGGGCCTCCTGCTGCCGCAGCCTTCTTCAGCTTTACCGTACCGACCCAATATAAAGGTACGCTTGCCACTAACATTGCTCCTCCGAAAATCCATCCGGCGAAAGTCATTATCGGGACATACATCTGAGGAGTCTCCGGGTCATTTTCCCAGAAAAATGAAGTGTTGATGACATCGAAAAGATAGCCTCCCAAAGCCAGACCTGCTCCGACAGAACTGACCACAATGCCGGCAGTGAAGAGTCTCTTGCCTTTAAACCAATAGTTTTCGTAGTCGTCCAGGGACGAAAAATAGTTCAGGGCGTTGGCTTTGGTCAGCTTGATGTCGCCATCGGTGGTGTAGACGTTGCCGGCCTTGTAATACAGGGTTGCGTCTTGCGGTATATACTGGGCTGCAGCCATGAAAGAGGCAGTAATCAGTACGGATAAGGCAGCAATAACTTTCTTCATATATCGACATTTTAATGTTAACACTGCAAACATAGCGAAAAAATCATCATCTTTGCGGTCCGACTTTTGCAAAAAGCAAGGATTGATTATGAGCGAGAAAGACGACATACTTAAAAACATAGGCTCCGCCGAGTACAAGCACGGCTTCGAGACCCTGGTGGAGCAGGAATTCATCCCGAAAGGACTTAACGAGGACATCATCAGGCTGATATCGGAGAAGAAGGGCGAGCCGCAGTGGCTTCTGGACTTCCGTCTGAAAGCCTACCGCAAGTGGCTGACCATGAAAATGCCGACGTGGGCACATCTGGATATCCCGGAGATAGACTTCCAGGACATCATCTATTTCGCGGCCCCCAAAAAAGCGCCTGAGAAAAAAGAGATAGACCCCGAGCTTATGGCCACCTTCGACAAGCTGGGGATTCCCCTGCACGAGAGGAGCGTACTGGCCGGAACCGCCGTGGATGCCGTATTCGACTCCGTATCGGTGAAGACCACCTTCCGAGAGTCGCTGGCCGAGAAGGGCATCATCTTCTGCTCCTTCTCCGAGGCCGTCCGGGACTATCCCGACCTGGTCCGCAAATACCTGGCATCAGTGGTACCCTACGGCGACAACTACTACGCAGCCCTCAACTCCGCAGTATTCTCCGACGGATCCTTCTGCTACATCCCCAAGGGAGTGCACTGCCCGATGGAGCTGTCCAGCTATTTCCGCATCAACGCCAGGGGCACCGGCCAGTTCGAGAGGACCCTCATCGTAGCCGACGAGGGCTCCTACGTAAGCTACCTCGAAGGCTGCACAGCCCCCATGAGAGACGAGAACCAGCTGCATGCGGCAGTAGTGGAGATAGTAGTGCTGGACAATGCCGAGGTCAAATACTCCACCGTCCAGAACTGGTATCCCGGCGATGCGCAGGGACGGGGCGGCATATTCAACTTCGTCACCAAGAGGGGAATCTGCAAGGGAGTGAACAGCAAGCTCTTCTGGACCCAGGTAGAGACCGGTTCGGCCATTACCTGGAAATACCCCAGCACCATACTGAAAGGCGACAATTCCGTCTCGGAATTCTATTCCGTGGCCGTGACAAACAATTACCAGCAGGCCGACACCGGCACCAAGATGATCCACATCGGGCGGAACACCCACAGCCGCATCATCAGCAAGGGCATCTCCGCCGGCCACAGCCAGAACAGCTACCGGGGTCTGGTCAAGATCCTGCCGGGGGCCGAGAACGCCCGCAACTACTCCCAGTGCGACTCCCTCCTGCTCGGGGACAAATGCGGGGCTCACACATTTCCCGTAGTGGAGAACCAGAATCCCACCGCCATAACGGAGCACGAGGCCACCACCTCCAAGATCAGCGAGGACCAGCTCT
>ERZ780108.425-NODE-425-length-10931-cov-13.7209_pt1 | contig 10931 bp, 10 predicted proteins | sample MGYA00511369_ERZ780108 | MGnify/ENA primary metagenome ERZ780108 (study PRJEB29588, sample SAMEA2159553) | human gut metagenome | biome: human gut; feature: human-associated habitat; material: faeces | place: Denmark | collected 2008/2010 ...
GGGCGGTGCCCTGGCGCGCCGAAAGCCATGCCGGGCACTACGGCCACGTCGATACGGCCGTAGTCGGTGTAGACTTCGCCCGTTGGTTCCATTATCCCGTAATGTCCGGCGGCAAGGTCGGCTGGTGCTGTGTAGATGCGCAGCTCCATGTCGGTGTCGCCGGTGACGCGTGGCAGCAGCACCGTCTTGCCTGCCTGTACGAGGCGGTTTACGGTGTCGTGGGTGCATACTTCGTCGGGCAGGGAGTAATACATGAGTATTGTTTTTGCTTCTGTGACGGCGGGGTGGGCCAGCAGCCGTGACATGACGGGAAGCGACAGCTCCTCCAATTCTTTATTGGTGAACTGCTGCTTCATTTCCCTTATGTGTTTGCGCAGTGCGCTTTTGCTTGTGTTCATGCGCGTGTGATGTAGTTGATGGCTGTGCGCGGTACGGGTGTTTCCCGTGCCATGGCGGTCTTGCCGTCGCCTCCGTCCTTTTCGTCCTTGGGTTTCTGCGGAAAGGCCTCGCCACGGTTGAACACGTCGAGGGCGGCCTTGATTACGTTGTCGTCAAGGTTGAGGTATTCAATCCAGTCTTCCTCATCCATTATGTTGTATATGATGCGGCTGTTGATGAATGTCTTTAGCAGGTTGTACGACTTCTTTATGAGCAGGTTGCGCCGCTTCAGGCCGTTCTTGTCGGCGTATGTGGCGAACTTGTCAACTGTGTGCTGCCTGTCGAGGTATGCTGCCAGCTCGTCCATCGTTTCGAAGCTGCTAAGCTTGGGGCGGTTCTCGTCGGTATAGGCGAAGGCGTACTGTATGATGAGACCGCTCATGGCCGCTTCCTTGTAGTATGAGGTCATGCCGAGAGTGTCTTCAGGCACGAAGATGTCGGGCGTTATTCCGCCTCCCCCGTACACTGTGCGTCCTATGCTTGTATGGTATGCCGGGCCGGTGTGCTTGATGCTGTCTTGCGAGAAGAACTCGCCGTGCTGGTAGCGTGCGAGCAGGTCTTCATCGTAGTCCTGGTTGGCACCGGCTGTGTATGGCTTCTGTATGCAGCGGCCGGAGGGGGTGTAATAGCGCGCCACGGTAAGTCGTATCATGGAGCCGTCGGGGAATTCGAGCTGCTGCTGCACGAGGCCCTTGCCGAACGAGCGGCGGCCTATGATGGTTGCGCGGTCGTTGTCCTGCATGGCTCCGGCGAATATCTCTGACGCGGAGGCCGACCCTTCGTTGATAAGCACTACGAGGGGGATGTGCTGGTAACTGCCGCGACCGTCGCTCTTGTAGTCCTGGCGTGGCGACTTGCGCCCTTCGGTGTACACGATGAGGCGGTTTTTGGGCAGGAACTCGTTTGCCATCTGCACGGCCGACTTGAGGTAGCCGCCGGTGTTGTCGCGCAGGTCGATGATTAGGTTGCCGAAACCTTCCTGCGAAAGGCTTGCGAGTGCAATCAGAAGTTCGGGATAGGTGTTTTCGCCGAAGTTCTTGATTTTTATGTAGCCGGTGTTCTCGTCAATCATGTAAGCCGCGCTGATGCTTTTCTGCGGTATGTCGCTACGAGTGATGGTGAACAGCCTTGTCTTCTTCTCGCCGTATCTTACCACGCCGATTTTCACCTTGGTGTCCTTGGGGCCTTTGAGGCGGCGCATGGCTTCGTCGTTGGTCACAACTTTGCCCACGAAGGGCTTGCCGTCAACGCTCACAATCTTATCGCCGGCGCGTATACCGGCCTGGTCGGCCGGGCCGTTCTTTATTACGCCCTGCACGTGGATGGTGTCGTTGCGTATGACGAACTCTATGCCTACACCGGAGAACGAGCCTTTAAGGTCGTCGGTGGCTTTCTGCACGTCTTTGGCGCTGATGTAGACGGAGTGGGGGTCGAGGTCGGCAAGTATCTGTGGAATGGCCATGTCTACGAGCGAGTCGATGTCCACCTTGTCTACATACTGGTCGTCAATGATGTGCAGCAGGTTGTTCAGCCTGTTGCTGCCTGAATTGATGATGTTGAGCCTGTTGCCGGAGAAGTGGTTGGCGTAGAATGTGCCTATGACGATGCCTGTCACCACGCACAGCGCCATCAAGAGCGGCATGAGGCGGTTTGACTTATTTTGTCTCATAATCGTCGGGGTTTATGTAAAGAACTTCGATGTTCGCTTTCTTCAGCAGGTTTATGCCGTCGTCAAGCCGGTATTTCTCGGCGTAGACCACGCGCTTTATGCCAGACTGTATTATCAGCTTGGAGCATTCTATGCACGGAGCGGCGGTGACGTATAGCGTTGAGCCGTCGCTGTTGTTTGAGCTGCGCGCCAGCTTGGTTATGGCGTTGGCCTCGGCGTGCAGCACGTATGGCTTCGTCAAGTTGTTCTCGTCTTCGCATACGTTCTCGAAGCCGCTTGGCGTACCGTTGTAGCCGTCGCTTATAATCATCTTGTCCTTCACTACAAGTGCGCCCACCTTGCGGCGTTCGCAATAGCTGTTTTCCGACCAGATGCGCGCCATACGGAGGTATCTCAAGTCCAATAGCAACTGTTTTTTGTCCGTTTCAGTCATGGTTTTATTTTTATAGGAGTAAGAAGTAAGGTGCAAAGGAGTAAGGAAAATGCTTTGCCTTATGCGTAGCCTTTTTCACCTTTTTACTTTCTCACCTTCTCGCTTTTCTTTATTCCGTTTCTCTTCAGCAGCGCGTCTATCGTTGGTTCGCTGCCGCGGAAGCGTTTGTAAAGTGTCATTGGGTGCTCTGTTCCGCCCTTTGAAAGGATGTTGTCGCGGAAGCTTTGTGCTGTTTCCCGGTTGAATATGCCGTGTTTCTTGAATACGCTGAAAGCGTCGGCGTCGAGCACTTCCGCCCATTTGTAACTGTAATAGCCAGCGGCATAGCCTCCCGACATGATGTGGCTGAACTGTACCGTCATGCAAGTGTCGGGCAACTGTTTGGTGACAATAGCCTTCTTCCATGCTTTCTTTTCAAACGGCATGATGTCGTCGGTGAATGGTTCTTTCTTTGTGTAGTATGCCATGTCGAGCAGTCCGAAGCTTACCTGGCGCAGACACGAGTATGCCGCCATGAAATTGCGGCTTTTGACGATACGGTCAATAAGCTCGTCAGGTAATGGTTCGCCGGTTTGGTAGTGGAAGGCGAATGTGCGCAGGAAATCTTTTTCCACTGCAAAGTTCTCCATGAATTGTGACGGCAGTTCCACAAAATCCCACCAAACGTTTGTGCCCGACAGGCTCTCGAACCTTGTGTTGGCGAACATCCCGTGGAGCGAGTGCCCGAATTCGTGGAGGAAGGTCTCCACTTCGCCGAGCGTAAGCAATGCCGGCTTTTCTTCGGTCGGTTTCGTGAAGTTCATCACAACACTAACATGTGGACGCACGTTAGTGCCCTTCCTGTCAATCCATTGTCCTTGGAATTGCGTCATCCAGGCACCTCCCTGCTTGCCTTTGCGTGGGAAGAAGTCGGCGTAAAACACAGCGAGGAATGCTCCGTCATTGTCGTACACCTCGTAAGCCTTAACGTCAGGGTGGTAAACTTGTATTTCTTTGTTCTCCTTGAATGTTATTCCATAGAGCCTGTTGGCAAGCCCGAATACTCCTTTGATGACATTTGAAAGTTCAAAATACGGCCGCAGCATTTCAGAGTCGATGTTGAACTTCTTTAATTGCAGCTTGTGTGAATAGTAGCTGAAGTCCCAAGGCTCCATGATGAAGCCCTTGCCTTCCGTCTTTTTCGCAAGTTTCTCAATGTCAGCCACTTCTTTGACGGCTGTAGGCTTGTATGCGTCAACAAGGTCGTCAAGCAGCTTGTACACGTTGCGCGCGTTGCCGGCCATGCGGTGTTTCAGCACATATTCGGCGTATGTCTTGTAGCCCAAGAGCTGCGCTATTTCCCTTCTTATGTTTATCAGGCGTTTGCAGATGCCTGTGTTGTCCTCGCTGTTGCCGTGGGTGCAGACTGTGTTGCGCGCCATGTACATTTCCTTGCGCAGTTCCCTGACAGCTGAATATGTCATGAACGGGCTGTAGCTGGGGTAGTCGAGAGTGAATACAAAGCCTTCAAGCCCCTTTTCGCGCGCTGCGGATGCCGCCGTTTCACGCGCCGTTTCGGGGAGTCCTTCAAGTTGGGCATCGTCCGTTATGTGCAGAGTATATGCCTTGTTTTCCTTTAAGAGGTTTTGTGAGAATTGGAGGGAGAGCATGCTTGCCTCTTCCGTCAGTTTGCGCAGACGTTCCTTTCCTTCGTCGTCAAGCAAGGTGCCGCTGCGTACAAAGCCGTCATAACAGTTGTCAAGCAGCATCTTTTCCTCGGGAGTAAGCTTCCTGTGGTGCAGGTGTACGGCCTTAATGCGCTCGAACAGGCGCTTGTTCAGCCTGACATCGTTGGCGTGTTTTGTCAGTATTGGCTGTATCTTTTGGGCCAGCGCGTCCATCTCGTCGTTGGTTTCTGCGCTAAGAAGGTTGAAAAACACTGTCGATACACGCGACAGCAGGTCGTAATACCCGTCCTTGTCGTCGTCAACGTTGATTATGGTGTTGTCGAATGTCGGCTTTTCCGGGTTGTTGATTGTTTTTTCTATCTGCTCGTTGTCACGGCGTATTCCTTCCATGAAGGCTTCTTCAAAGTCTTCAAGACGGATATTCTCGAAAGGGACGGTGTAGTGTGGAGTGTTGTATGGCTCAAAAAAAGGGTTCTTACGTTGCTTTGCTGCAATACTTTCATTCATACTGACGTTTCTCTCTGTTTTTGATGATATAATCATTTGCAATCAAGACTTGCCGCCATATTTTGGCGTCAGGCTTATGTTATGCAAAGATAGTCATTTTATTTTGTGAATATAGTTGCAGCTGCGGAATTTAACTAATATTTACCTCTTCGTTAGCGTATGGTTTTTTCCAAGGCGTAAATATGTATTTCACCGCGTTTCAGCGAGATTATTCCTTCTGCGGCCATAGAGTTGAGTTCCCGCGATGTGTTGAGTCTGCTCTCGCTTATTTCCATGCCTAACCGCTCCATCTTTATGTGCAATATTTTCTCTCCTGCCGGGCGAAGGCATCTTGTTTCCACAAACCTTGTTATCTTGTTGCGTATGTCTTTAGGCTGCGTTTTCCATGGGAAGCGTGCGAAGCGTTGCGATTTTGTGCAGACGATGTTAAGCAGGTTGAGCCTGAATATCTCATAGTTGCAGGCCAGTTCGAGTGTCTCTTTCTTTCCGAGACATATAAACGTACAGTCGGTTACGGTCTTGAACGAGCGTGTATAGCGTTGCGTCAGTCCGAAGATGCGTTCCGGTTGCAGTATTTCCGGCGCCGGCATGATTTCCGTGATGGAATATCCGTTGTCGTCAGCATATCCGGTTGCGCTGACTATGCCTTTTAGTAGGAAATATATTTTGTCGCATACGTCGCCTTCATTTACAACTGTTTTACCCTTGCCGTAGCTTAGGTGCCTGAATTTTGTCGATGCAACAATCTGTTCAAGGTCGTTTCTGCTCATGCCTTGGAACAACGGCAGCTCAAGCAGTCTTTCATGCAACCTTGCATTACTCATGTTGAAGTCTCCTTGTTCTTACGTTTTTACCGGTTTATTCAGCAATCTTGTCCCTAAGCGATGGTGAGTACCATACGGCATTTCCGCCTTTATCATCGGAATATATGAAGTATGCCATAAGTTCAGGATGCCTGTCGAGAATGTCTTTCGCCTTGTCGAGTCCTGCCACCATAAACGCCGTAGCATAGGCGTCGGCCGTGGCGCAATTGTCTGCCAGCACGGTGGCCGAAAGAATGTTGTGCTGTACCGGGCGGCCTGTTTCGGGGTCAATTGTGTGTGCGTATTTTTTACCGTCCTTGTAATAGAAGTTCCGATAGTTGCCGCTGGTGGCCATGGCCTTGTTCGTTACGTTAAGGATTGTTTGCAGCTCCTGGCTTGTGTTGAGCGAGTCTTCAATCGGTTTTGTCACTCCGATTTTCCAAGGCAGGCGTTGGTTGTTCACCCCGTGCGTTACAATTTCGCCTCCTATTTCAACCATAAAGTTCTCAATGCCTGCTTTTTTTAGATAGGATGCTACGACGTCGCATGCGTATCCTTTGGCAATGGCGCTGCAATCGAGCATTATGCGTGGGTCGTTCTTCTTTATTACGCCATTCCTGATGGAAACCTTTTCATATCCTATGAGCTGCTTGAGGCTGTCTATCGAGTGAGGTGTCGGCTGCATGTCGTTTTTGAACCCGAAGCCCCACAAGTTGACAAGTGGCGCAACTGTTATGTCAAAAGCTCCGTTTGTTTCGCCCGATATTTCTTGTGCAAGGTTGAAAACGTAGGCGAACATCCTGTCTGCTTTTACGTTCTCGTTGCGGTTTATTCTTGAAATGGTAGATTGTTTGTTGAATGTAGACAATGAATAGTCAACTTTTCTCAGTTCTTCTTCTATGCCTTTTTTCAGGCTTTTGTTGTTTTGGTAGGTAATGTTGTACACTGTTCCGAACACGAAGCCTGTGTCTTTCTGGTACGGCATTGAGCGTTGCTGGCGTACGATTATTATCGTGCCGACTATGAGGAACAGTAGGAATGCGGATTGTAGAAGTAGTTTCTTTTTGCTTTTCATTGTTTTTCTCTTGTGAAGGACAGGGGTGCTTTTTTGTTTTCCTGTTACCGGTTTTGTCAGATGTCAACGGTGATGTTGAATGTTCCGCCTATGTTGCTGCCCCCGGAGGTGCCGTACCCCGGCACATACCAAGTGTTGCCAAGCGCGCCGTCGTTATGCGACAGCCTGCTCCTGTATCTGAGACTCCAGCCCAGATGCACCGGCCCCCACATCTTCGCATCGACGCCTATGACCGCTTCAAGCCATTGGTAGGAACATTTTACACCGTCTGCCTCGAACTGGGCTGTGTCGCCCCATACGGGGTCTGTCATTCCGGGATGTGAAATGTCGTATTTGAATGACGTAAACGCGTATCTTACTCCGGCAAACAGGCGGTATATGTCATGTTTGTTTTTAAGCAGGTTGAAGTCCACGCCGATTTTCCAGTATGGCGCGCTTGTCTTGTATGATATGTCCGTAGCGTCGTTGGTATGGTCGGCTTTGCCTATTCCGGCTTCCACTATCGGGAAGTACCTGTCTTTCAGGTTTATGCGCAGTGCGGCCTCGTATTGCCCGTAGTCGCCTATGAGCATTTGCACCGGGCCTACCAGGTCGACGGAAACAGCGAACCCGTTGAATAGCGGCACGCTGTCGTTTTTTGCGCTGTCGTCCTTGTCTTTTGCGTTTGCCGGTATGGCGGCAAGCAGCATGCACAGGCTAATCGCGATGCTTGAAATATATGTATAAATGCTTTTTTGATGTGTCATAGCTGACATCGGGGTTTATTATTACAATCGAGTCGATGGCGTTGTTAGTCGTGCTTACCCCTGTTATGGTATGGAAATACAACGGGGCGCAGTCAACTGATTCAAAGTGCGGATGGTCTTCTTTCGTAATCGTCACAACATCGGTTGTCGTTACTTTTGTCACCGTGTCGATAGTCTCGAAGTAGAACACGTCTTGGGCTTGCGAGTAACTTATCGGAAGAGAGAACTCCGTAGTCCTTACGTTCCTGTTAATCAGTACGGAGTCGCTGCCGTCAGTTACGCGTTTTGTGTATATTGTGAGCGTATCTGCCAACGTGTCAACCCTGCCTTCTGGTGTCATCAGCTGGTATTGTGTGTACACAAGGCTGTTCAACGGGCAGTCGATTGACGAGCACGAGGCTGCCAGAAGCAGCATCGCGATGAAGCATAGGGGCAATGCCCGCATGGCGTTCTTGTGTGTGAATGACTTTCCTGCCATCTGTTTCAGTCCTTTGTTTTTCTACGACAACATGTTTCCTTGTCCTTCATTGTTTGTCTCCGCACCTTATTTCCTCCTCTATCTGGTAGTCGTTGCGGCCGGTTGAGTTGCGGCTTATCAGGTCGCCGAGGAAGCCGGTGAGGAACAGCTGTGTGCCAATCATCATCATTGTCAGCGCGATGTAGAAGTAGGGCGAGTCGGTCACCAGCCTCTGCGGTATGCCGTGGGCGAGCGAGTAAAGCTTGTCTATGCCGATGATGGCGGCGGAAACGAAGCCGATGAAGAACATTATTGTCCCGAGGAAACCGAACACGTGCATGGGCTTGCGTCCGAAACTGCTGAGGAACCACAGCGTTATGAGGTCAAGGTAGCCGTTGAAGAAGCGGTTGAGGCCGAACTTTGACTTGCCGTACTTGCGTGCCTGGTGGTGTACAACCTTTTCGCCTATTTTGTCGAACCCGGCGTTTTTTGCCAGATATGGTATGTACCTGTGCATCTCCCCGTAGACTTCAATGTTTTTCACCACGTCGCGCCGGTATGCCTTCAGCCCGCAATTGAAGTCGTGCAGGTTCTTTATGCCGCTTATTTTGCGTGCCGTGGCGTTGAAAAGTTTTGTGGGGATGGTTTTTGACAGGGGGTCGTAGCGTTTCTGCTTGTAGCCTGACACAAGGTCGTATCCCTCTTCGGTTATCATCCTGTAGAGTCCGGGTATCTCGTCGGGCGAGTCTTGCAGGTCGGCATCCATTGTGATTACAACGTCTCCTTGCGCTTCTTTGAAGCCGCAATACAGCGCCGGGCTTTTGCCGTAGTTCCGGCGGAACTTTATCCCTTTTACGCATTCGTGGCTTTTGCCCAACTCTTTTATCACGTTCCAAGAGCTGTCGGTAGAGCCGTCGTTTACGAATATCACCTCATAAGTGAAGCTGTTTGCCTTCATCACCCTCTCTATCCAGGCGTACAGCTCCGGCAGAGATTCTGCTTCATTATATAAAGGTATAACGACCGAAATGTCCATTTTTCCGTTATTGTAGTTTTTTGTTTACTGGTTAAAGGTGACGCTTGCGGTGGAAGCCGGCGGCTGTCAGAACCTTTTTCTGTATCTTGACTTCATCATGGCTGCTATCGGCAGGCTTATCATGAGGCCAAGTATGATGTTCGTTGTCAGGAATTGCAGGGCGATGTCTATCGGCCGCAGCGCGGCGAGATTGTCCATGGCAAGCTTCATGTCGTCAGGCTTCATGCCGTATGCCGACAGCATTGTCTTGAATTCGGACGTGTTGGTTATCTCCGCGTACTTGGAAAGCATGAACCCCTGGTCGATGAACTGGAAGTAGATGAACTGCGCGGCGGCCATCAGCAGGGCCGCGTAGAAGTAAATCATCATGCTGTAAAACAGGGCGCGGCGAAACGAGATGACGCCATTCAGGGCTGTGTCGCGGTAGCGCCGCAGGCGCATCGAGGCGAACACCAACGAATATGCGCCGACTATGAGCGACAGGAAGCCCAGCAGCGGATTGTAAAATTCCCCGATGAAAAAGGCGAAGCTTAATATCCACAATCCGCCTACTATTGCGCCGTCGGTGCGTGCGTATGCTTTAAGCTGTTCGTATTCTTCGCGTGTAGCCATGTGTCTTGTATTCCTCTTTTTGTCCGCCGGATGCGCATACGGTAATGGTAAAGGTGCGCCGACGGCTTGCAAAATTACTTATTTTCCGCAACATTATGGTTGCATGTGTGCCTTTTTTTGATTTTTTATAGATATGAATAGCTTATGTGCGTTGTTTCTTTTGCCTTGTGACGGTTTCTGGCGAGTGTGCGCCATGATGCCGCCGCAAGGCGGAACGGCCGTGAAAAAACTCCTTGCATTGGCGTAGGAATATGGTATATGGAGAAAAAACATTTGAAAATGTCTGATAAGTGTGAAGTTGTGAGGCAAAAAAGATTATATTTTCTTACAGTATCATGTGCCATTATGTACAATTACATGATTTTCAATACTTTAACAACAAAAATACATGTTGTCTCTTTGCGAAACGGCATATATGGATTAAATATGGACGGGCAGGCTCTTTACGGTAAGAGCCTGCATCTTGACGGCAGGCCATATTATGTTTTGTGACGGATGGCGCAACGGGAGACCGTAGCCAGCTTCTCCGCCGGTTATGAAATGAACTTTGGCAAACGGTACAGTGAAAGGCCGCCTTTCATCTTCCGAAAGGCCACGTTTGGCACGGTAAAAGGCCGTGTTTTAGAGGCTAAAACACGGCCTTTTGCTAACCCGTTGACAGTCAGGAGATTGCAAGGCGGATGAACAAGGGCGTCATCATGTGGACTTTATGAAGATTTACCACAGGCTTTTAAAGCAATTGTTTAATTTATAAACAAACAAATAATAGGATTATGACATCAATAAAACTTAAATTCAGGCCATCGACAACTCCGGAAAAAGCAGGGGCGCTGGTTTTCCAGCTGATTCACGAACGCAAGGTACACCGAATCAAAAGCAACTATAAAATATTTGACAGCGAGTGGGACGCGGAAAGCGGACAAATCATTTTGCCGCTGCCAGGCTCACCCCGTCACAGGCAGCTGGGCATTATCAGGTTCAATGTGGAATGGGAAATGCAGCGGCTAAGGAAAATAGCCGAAAAACTGGAGCAGACGGGCGGCAGTTGGGGTCTTGACGACATAGTGAAACTGTTTGTGCCTTGCATAGACACGGAGAGCAGTGTGTTCAACTTCATCCATGAGCAAATCATGCGCAAAAAACAGCTGGGCAAGATACGTAGTAGCGAGACTTACCAGGCTACGCTGAACAGCTTTATGCGTTTCCGCAAGGGGGCGGACTTGACTTTCGACATGATTGACCCCGAACTTATGGAACTTTACGAGGCGGAACTGCGCGGACAGGGGTTGTCACGCAACACTACCTCGTTTTATATGCGCATCCTGCGCACCAATTACAAACGGGCGGTGGAGAAAGGTCTTACGCAGGACAACCGCCCCTTCCGGCACGTGTATTGCGGCATGGACAAGACGATAAAAAGGAGCATCTCGTTTGTGGAGATAAAAAAGATAAAAGAACTCGACCTGTCGCAACGGCCTGTGCTTGATT
>ERZ780108.427-NODE-427-length-10902-cov-7.78861_pt1 | contig 10902 bp, 9 predicted proteins | sample MGYA00511369_ERZ780108 | MGnify/ENA primary metagenome ERZ780108 (study PRJEB29588, sample SAMEA2159553) | human gut metagenome | biome: human gut; feature: human-associated habitat; material: faeces | place: Denmark | collected 2008/2010 ...
AGGAAAAAAAATTTCAAACCAAAACGTGAATTGACCACCGCCGACAAATAGCGGGTGTTGGTTTCCAGGTCTTTAGCCAACTCTTTGGCAGAGTAGTCACGATCTCTATACTTCTTCTGCACGACAATGATGTTCATAATCTTATCATACAATTCGTCAGCCAGTTCGGGACGAATCAAAGCACGGTAGGCCGCGTCCTTCTCTTTCTTTTCACGCAGGTTGTACGGGCGTTTCTTAGAAGCCTCTTCCTGCGTTTTGTTCTCTAAATCACTCATTGAATTAACTGGTTAGGGGTTTTACATTTCGTGTCCTAACAATCTGTTTTGTTTAGGACATACAAAAGTCTGCTTTTTTTTTTATATATGCAACTATTTTCGTACATATTTCTCCCCTAAAAAGAATAAAAAAGATTGAATAAAAGCATAAAAATGTAATAAAATCGCGTAGAAGCCCGTCTCGCGCATCCGAATATTCATGGGAAAGACAGCGCGAATATTCAAATAAATGGTGTAACTTTGCCCAAGAAAAAATATAGACACCGCCGCATGACTCAAATCCAACAAGTGCTCAAGACCTATTTCGGGTACGACAGCTTCCGTCCGCAACAAGAAGAAATCATCCGACATCTGTTACAAAAAAGAGATGCCCTGGTGCTGATGCCTACCGGTGGTGGCAAGTCCGTCTGTTATCAGGTGCCCGCCCTCGTGTGCGAAGGAACTGCCGTCGTCGTGTCACCCCTCATCTCACTGATGAAGGACCAGGTGGAAAGTCTGTGCACCAACGGAATCGCCGCCGCAGCCCTGAACAGCAACAACGACGAGACAGAAAACCTGCGCATCCGCCGAACCTGCATGGAAGGAAAACTGAAACTGCTCTACATCTCGCCCGAGAAGTTGCTGGCCGAGGCCAACTACCTGCTGCGCGACATCTCCATCTCGTTCTTCGCCATTGACGAAGCACACTGCATCTCGCAATGGGGACACGACTTCCGGCCGGAATACGCCCAACTGGGCATCCTGCGGAGCCTCTTCCCACAGACGCCCGTCATTGCCCTGACCGCCACTGCCGACAAGCTGACGCGTGAAGACATCGTCCGGCAACTGCACTTGCGGGAACCGCGTATCTTCCTCTCGTCGTTCGACCGACCCAACCTGAGCCTGACCGTCAAGCGTGGTTACCAGCAGAAGGAGAAGAACAAAGCCATCCTCGACTTCATCGGCAGGCATCGGGGCGAAAGCGGCATCGTCTACTGCATGAGCCGGAGCAAGACGGAAAGCGTGGCACAAATGTTGCAGAAGAGCGGTATCCGTACCGCCGTTTACCATGCCGGGCTGGATACCGAAAAGCGCAACCGCGCACAGGACGACTTCATCAACGACCGCATACAGGTAGTGTGTGCCACCGTCGCTTTCGGCATGGGCATCGACAAGAGCAACGTGCGGTGGGTCATCCACTACAACCTGCCCAAGAGCATCGAGAGTTTCTATCAGGAAATAGGACGTGCCGGACGCGACGGCCTGCCAAGCGACACCCTGCTCTTCTACTCGATGGCCGACCTCATCCTGCTGACCAAGTTTGCCAACGAAAGCGGACAGCGTGAGATCAATCTGGAAAAACTCCAGCGCATGCAACAATATGCCGAGGCCGACATCTGCCGACGACGCATCCTGCTGAACTATTTTGGCGAACAACGGACACACGATTGCGGCAACTGCGACGTATGCAAGAATCCGCCCGAACGGTTCGACGGCACCGTCATCGTACAGAAAGCACTGAGCGCCATTGCCCGCACCAACCAGCAGATCGGTACCCCAATGCTGGTAGACATCCTGCGCGGCAACCTCAATGCCGAACTCAAAGAAAAGGGATACCACCAGCTGAAAACCTATGGAGCCGGACGCGACATCCCCGCCCGCGACTGGCAGGACTACCTGCTACAGATGCTGCAAATGGGATATTTCGAAGTGGCTTACAACGAAAGCAACCACCTGAAGATAACCCCTGCGGGAAGCGATGTCCTCTTCGGCAGGGAGACAGCCCGCCTGGTGGTCATCCGCAGGGAGGAAACGACGGGCACGCGAGGAAGGAAACGGCAGGCGGCATCGCCAGTCATGCGCGGAATGCCCCCGGGAATGGACAGTGGCGAGAGCGCCGATCTCTTCGAAGCCCTCAAGAACCTGCGCAAACGCCTGGCCGATGAGGAAGTACTACCTGCCTACATCGTCTTGTCCGACAAGGTGCTGCACCTGCTGGCCGCCCAACGCCCCACGACCCTCGAAGCCTTCGGCAACGTGAGCGGCATCAGCGAATACAAGAAACGGAAATACGGGAAAGAATTCGTCAAGCTCATCCGACGCTTCGTCTGACCGGAACAACCGCCGTCCTACCTGCACTGACGCAACAATTCGCGTACCTCGCTTTGGGGCACGCCCAGCGAAACGGCCTTCTCCAGGTCGCGCTTGGCCTGCGTTTTCTTTTCCTGCATCAGATAGACCCGCCCGCGCATCAAGTAGGCCTCCACCTGTTCAGGATCCAGCCGGATGGCTTCGTCCAGATCCATCAGAGCCAAATCGGTGTTCCGCATGTCGAGTTCCACGCCGGCACGGGCTACATAGACCACCGCCAGCTCACGAGGAGCATAAGGCGTCGAACCGCCCTTATCGGCCAGCATGCCTTCGAGCACCTTCAGGGCCTCGCCATAGCGGGCCTCACGCTGGTGGAGGGTAGCCAGCCCCAGACGGGCACTGTAGTGACGGGGATCCACCTTCAGCAGCGTGTCATAGTCGAGACGGGCAAACTTGTAGTCGCGCCGGTTCATGTAGATGTAGGCACGCATCAGCAGCGCTTCGACGTTGTGGGGTTCCAGCTCGATGACCTGCGAATAGTCGGCACGGGCCTTGTCGTCCTGCCCCATCTCGAGCGAGAGGGTGGCATGGTTCATCAGGATGGGAACAGACATGGGAGCGATGTTGAGGGCCAGCCGATAGGACTCCAAAGCCTGCTCGTAACGGTGCTGGCTGCGCTGGATAGTCCCCAAATTGGAGAAGAGCAGAGCATTGCGCGCATTGGCCGGCTCCAGTTTCAGAGCCTGGCGGATGCAGTACTCAGCACGTTCGAGGCTATCTTGCTCGGTGGCAGTCACGGCACGTTCGCACCATTCGTCATAGGTTTGCGACAGAGCAGGAAGCCAAGTGACTACAAGCAGGAGTACGGACAGGAAGGCTTTCTTCATATGCAATAAATACAGTATATATAAGGTATAAATAATCGGGATCAATACAGCCCCACCGACAAATAACGCTCGCCGGTATCGGGCAGAAGCACGACGATACATTTGCCCTGCATATCGGACCGGGCAGCCAAGGTGCGGGCAGCATGAAGCGCGGCACCCGACGAAATGCCGGCCAGCAGTCCTTCAGTGGCAGCCAGCTCACGGGAGGCACGGAAAGCATCGTCGTCGGACACGGGAATCACCTCGTCGACGACAGAGGCATCGTAGTTGCCGGGCACGAAGTTGGCACCGATGCCCTGCAGGCGGTGAGGTCCGGCCTGTCCGCCCTCAAGCACAGGCGACGAAGCCGGTTCGACGGCCACGATACGCACAGCAGCGTTATGTTTCTTCAGTGCACGGGCCACACCACTGACGGTACCGCCCGTTCCTACACCAGCCACAAAGACATCCACCAGCCCAGCGGTTTCGGTCCATATTTCCTCACCGGTAGTGCGCTCGTGTACGGCCGGATTGGAAGGGTTGTCGAACTGCTGGAGGATGACAGCACCGGGCGTGGCGTCACGCAATGCCTCGGCCTTGGCGATGGAACCTGCCATTCCTTCCGCACCGGGCGTCAACACAATTTCAGCCCCCAGTGCCTTCAGCAGGTTGCGACGCTCAAGGCTCATGGTCTCGGGCATGGTGAGTATAAGGTGGTAGCCCTTGATGGTAGCCACCATGGCCAGGCCGATACCCGTATTGCCGCTGGTAGGCTCGATAATGGTAGCGCCGGGCTGCAGCAAGCCACGAGCTTCGGCATCTTCAATCATGGCCAGGGCAGTACGTGCCTTCACACTGCCCGAAGGGTTAAACATCTCCAGTTTTGCCACCAGCGGACGGGGCAGCCCATGCAGACGGCTGTAGGCCGACAGCTCCATGAGCGGAGTGCGGCCTACCAGATCTATCAGGTTCTTTGCTATCATGATGCGTCAAGCTTTCTTTATATAGTCCACCAACCAGGCACCGACTTCCTTCGTGCCATACTTGGCTCCGCCCTCCACCTGAATTTCAGGCGTACGGACATTGGCATCGAGCGAAGCATCGACCGCCTTTCGGATAAGGGTTCCTTCCTCCTTCAGGTTGAAATATTCGAAGAGCATGGCTACGGAGAGTACCTGTGCCAGCGGATTGGCGATGTTCAGCCCCTTGGCCTGCGGCCACGAACCGTGAATGGGTTCAAAGACCGGTGTGCTCTCGCCCGTAGAGGCCGAAGGAAGCAAGCCCATCGAACCGCTGATGACGGAGCCTTCGTCCGTCAGAATGTCGCCAAAGGTGTTCTCGGTGACCATCACGTCGAAGAAGCGCGGTTCCTGTATCATCTTCATGGCGGCGTTGTCGACGTACATATAGTCGGTCGTCACTTCGGGATATTTGGGGGCCATCTCTTGGGCTATCTGACGCCAGAGGCGGGAAGAAGCCAACACGTTGGCCTTGTCGACTACCGTCAGATGCTTGCGACGCTTCATGGCATACTCGAAGCCGACACGGAGGATGCGCTCAATCTCGGGACGGGTGTAATAGTTCGTATCCCATGCCTTGTCGTTGTCCTGGTATTTCTCGCCGAAGTACATGCCGCCCGTCAGTTCGCGGATGCAGAGGAAGTCGGCACCCTCGACCAGCTCGGCGCGCAGGGGCGACTTGTGCAGGAGGCACTTGAAGGTCTGCACGGGGCGAATGTTGGCGTAGAGGCCAAGACGCTTGCGCATGGCCAGCAGGCCCTGCTCGGGACGCACCTTGGCAGTGGGGTCGTTGTCGAAGCGCGGGTCGCCCACGGCCGAGAAGAGAACAGCGTCGGCGTTCTTGCATATCTGATAGGTGGCTTCGGGGAAGGGATCGCCCACTTCGTCGATGGCATGTGCACCGCAGAGGGCGTATTCGTACGTCACCTTGTGACCAAACTTCTCGCATACGGCGGGGGCTTCATTCCCCACCCGGTCATTCCATCCACACCTACGGCGGATATTTCGGGGCCGATACCGTCACCGGCCAATACTGCTACTTTCAGTTCCATATCGTTTATTCGTTATTATTCAATAATTCTTGTACTTTGTCTTTATACTTCTTGTTCCTGAGACGCCGGCGGTCGGCAGCAATGAAGCCTGCGGTGAGCAGGGCCGCCACCACGACGTTGACCAGCAGATTGCCGTCCTTCCACTCCTCGTCGGGGCTTAGCCAACGCAGCAAGCCATTGACGGCCAGCAGCAGAACGAACACCAGCACGTAGCGCTGCCAGGGTTTCAAGCTAATCTTTTTCATGTTTCACCTTTGTTTCAGGGCTCAAAATAAGCATTTTATTCCATATCTCCGGCCCTAATTTTTCTTAAAAGTCTGAACGGACCACTTTTCCCAAGCTGAAGGGACAGAACGGATGCCTGTGTCTACAGCAATGTCTGAGCCGCCAGTCTCTGTTTCCCCACGGAGTAACTTTCGTTTCCCCCGCAGGAAACGCCCGTTTCCCCAGTAGGAAACGACAGTTCCCCCAGCAGGGAACGCCCGTTCCGCAAGCAGGAAATTACAGTTTTCTGCGCAGCCTCAGGGCTATTACATACGCGGAGAGGAGTCAGAAGATGCCTCAGTCTTGTCGTAACTGTCCTCGATGAGGTTCAGCATCTTCATCGTAGCCTTGATGGCAGCCTCCGTCTGGTCGGCGTCGAGGCCGCGGGTGCGGAGCACCTTGTCGTCGAAGCTCCACGTGATGACCGTCTGCACGAAGGCGTCCGTACGTCCACCGGGCGGGATACTGACGGCATAATTGGTCAGCATCGGGAAGCGGCGGCCCAGCGTACCCTTGTACACCTTGCGCAGGGCGCGGACGAAGGCATCGTATTGACCGTCGCCGCTACTGTTTTCTTCGTACTCCTTGCCGTTGATTTCCACCTTGATGGTGGCCATCGGCTTCAGCCCGTAGGCCAGGTTGACGATGTAGCTCTTCAGCTTGACGCGCTCGGTGCGCACGTCGTGCTTCAGCACGTCGGACACGATGTAGGGCAGGTCTTCCTGCGTGACGAGCTCTTTCTTGTCGCCCAGCTCGATGATGCGTTCGGTAACCTTGCGCATCGACTCGTCGTCCAGCTGCAACCCCAGGTCTTCGAGGTTCCTGCGGATGTTGGCCTTGCCGGAATTCTTGCCGAGGGCATACTCGCGGCGACGGCCGAAGCGTTCGGGCAGGAGGTCATTGCAATAGAGGTTGCGCTTGTTGTCGCCATCGGCATGCACGCCCGCCACCTGCGTGAAGACATTCTCGCCCACGATGGGCTTGTTGGCGGGGATGGCAATGCCGGAATACGACTCCACCACGCGGCTCACTTCGTTCAGACGGCTCTCGTCGATACCTGTTATGGCGTTGAAGTGGTCCTTCAGGATGGCCTGTACGCTGGCCAGCGGGGCATTGCCCGCACGTTCGCCCAGACCGTTGATGGTGGTGTGCAGGCCACGGCAGCCGCTCAGCACAGCTGCCAGCACGTTGGAGACGGCCAGGTCGTAGTCGTTGTGTGCATGAAAGTCAAAATGCACGTCGGGATAACGTTTCTTCATCTTGCGCATGAACTCAATGACCTGCAGGGGATTGAGGATGCCCAGTGTGTCGGGCAGCATGAAGCGGCGGATAGAAGTGCCGACAAGGGCATCCATCAGCTGGAAGACGTAATCGGGCGAATCTTTCATACCGCTGCTCCAGTCCTCCAGATAGATGTTGACGTCCATGTCGAGCGAGTCGGCGTAGTCCACCACCGCACGGATGTCGGCGATGTGCTCCTCGGGGGTTTTCTTCAGTTGGTATGTGCAGTGCTTCAACGAGCCCTTGCACAGCAGATTGATGACACGACACCCAGCGGCATGTATCCAGTCGACGGACACATGCCCGTCTACAAAACCCAGCACCTCGACACGCTGTAACAGGCCGCGGCGGGCGGCCCAGTCGCAGATCATGCGCACGGCATCGGCCTCACCGTCGGACACGCGGGCAGAGGCTACCTCCACACGGTCCACCTTCAGCTCCTCGAGCAGCAGACGGGTAATCATCAGCTTCTCGTGGGGCACGAAGGATACGCCGCTGGTCTGCTCCCCGTCGCGCAGGGTGGTGTCCATGATTTCTATTCTCGGATGGTTCATAGTTGGCAAATTATTGTGGCAGGCAGCATCATTTGTGTGCCGCCGATTCATAGTCCTCTATCTTCTTCTTGTTTTCTACCAGGAAGTCGATGTCGTCCAGCCCGTTCATCAGGCAATGTTTCTTGTAGGCATTGATTTCGAATGTTTCCGTGCGGCCCGTTGCCTTGTTGGTCACCGTCTGGGCGGGCAGGTTCACTTCGACTTCGGTCTTGGGATCGGCAGCAATGCTCTCGAACAATTCTTTCAGAAAAGCTTCGCTCACCACCACGGGCAGCACGAAGTTGTTCAGTTCGTTGTTCTTGTGGATGTCCGCAAAGAAACTGGAGATAACTACACGGAAACCATATCCGGCAATGGCCCAGGCGGCGTGTTCACGGCTGGAACCCGATCCGAAGTTCTTTCCGGCTACCAGGATGCAGCCGCTGTACGTGGGATTGTTCAGCACGAAATCCTTGTTCAGCGTACCGTCGGCATTGTAGCGCCAGTCACGGAAAAGGTTGTCACCGAAAAACTTCTCCTCGCGCGTCGTTGCCTTGAGGAAACGGGCGGGGATAATCTGGTCGGTATCTACGTTCTCCAGCGGCAGGGGAACGCAGGTGGAAGTTATGATGTTGAATTTCTGTTTCATTGTAGTACGATAGTTAATGAATGATCATCTGTATGCATATTCTTACATCAGTTCGCGCGGATCGGTAATCACGCCCGTCACGGCAGCGGCAGCGGCAGTCAGCGGACTGGCCAGCAACGTGCGCGAACCGGGTCCCTGACGTCCTTCGAAGTTGCGGTTCGACGTAGACACGGCATACTTGCCCGCAGGCACCTTGTCGTCGTTCATTGCCAGACAGGCGGAACAGCCCGGCTGGCGGATTTCGAAGCCTGCCTCGGCCAGCACCTTGTCCAGTCCCTCTTCGCGTATCTGGGCATCGACCATCCACGATCCGGGGACCAGCCACGCTACCACGTGGGGAGCCTTCTTGCGACCTTTAGCAATGGAAGCGAAGGCACGGAAGTCCTCTATACGGCCATTGGTACAGGCACCGAGGAACACATAGTCTATCTTCTTGCCAAGCAACGACTCGCCCGGCTGGAAGCCCATGTAGTCGAGCGACTTCTGGAACGAAGCCTTTGCCGCCTCGCCCATACCTTCGGTGGTAGGAATATGGGCGGTGATGCCCATGCCCATACCGGGGTTGGTGCCATAGGTAATCATCGGTTCGATGTCGGCAGCGTCAAAACGCACTTCCTTGTCGAACACGGCGTCGTCATCGCTCTTCAGTGTCTTCCAATAGGCTACGGCCTTGTCCCAATCCTCGCCCTTCGGCGCATATTCACGACCTTTGATGTAGGCGAAGGTCACCTCGTCGGGTGCCACCATGCCGCCGCGTGCACCCATTTCGATGCTGAGGTTGCACAGCGTCAGGCGGCCTTCCATCGTCAGACTGCGGACAGCCTCGCCGGCATATTCCACAAAATACCCCGTGGCACCGCTGGTCGTCATCTTCGACATCATATAGAGGGCGAGGTCCTTGGCTGTCACTCCCTTACCCAGCCTGCCGTCCACGGTGATGCGCATCGTTTTGGGCCGTGTCTGGAGGATGCACTGCGAAGCCAATACCATCTCCACCTCACTGGTACCGATACCAAAGGCTACGGCACCCATGGCTCCGTGGGTCGACGTATGGGAGTCTCCACATACGATGGTCATCCCCGGCAAGGTCAGGCCGCGTTCGGGCCCTACGACGTGGATGATGCCGTTTTTGGGATTCATCATGCCGAAATGTGTCAGCCCGAATTCCTCGGCATTCCGTGCCAGCGTGTCTACCTGCTTGCGCGATACAGGGTCCTCGATGGGTTTGTCCTGGTCGTGCGTCGGCGTATTATGGTCAGGCATACAGAAAATCTTTTCCGGACGGAAGCAGCGGAGCCCCCTTGCCCGCAAGCCCTCGAAAGCCTGCGGACTGGTCACCTCATGGCAGTAGAGGCGGTCGATATAAAGCTGTGTGGGACCATCTTCCACCTTCTGCACCACGTGGGCGTCCCAAATCTTATCAAACAATGTATTCATAATGAATAAATTAATTAGAATCTTTGCTATGTTTATTTGAATTTATTGATACAGTCGATGTATGCTTCCACAGAAGCGGCGATGATGTCGGTATTGGCACCGAAACCGTAGTAGCTGCGATTGTCGTACTCCACCTGCATGTGTACCTTACCCATATCGTCGCTTCCCTTGCTGATGGCTTGGATCGTGAATTCCTTCAACGTCATCTGACGGTCGATGATTTTCTTCAGTGCCTTGATGGCCGCATCCACCGGACCGTTGCCGCTGGCAGCTGCCTCAAACTTCTCACCCGCGATATTCAATCCGATGCTGGCCACGGAACGGACACCCACACCGCTCGTCACTTGCAGGTATTCCAGCTTGATGCGATGATTCTGCGTACGGTCGGCACCGGCCAGTACCAGAATGTCATCATCATTGATATCCTTCTTCTTGTCGGCCAGTTTGAGGAACTCTTCGTATATTTTATCCAGTTTCTCCTGAGTCAGCTCCACACCCAGCACATGCAGACGATTCTTCAACGCCGCACGTCCGCTACGGGCCGTCAATACGATGGAGTTGTCGTCGATGCCCACGTCGTGCGGATCGATGATTTCATAGGTCTGCGCATTCTTCAACACGCCGTCCTGATGAATACCCGAAGAATGGGCAAAGGCGTTGCGGCCCACGATAGCCTTGTTGGGCTGCACAGGCATGTTCATCAGGCTGGACACCATGCGGCTCGTCGGATAAATCTTCTGCGTATTGATGTTTGTCTCGATATCGATATCCTTATGGCACTTGATGATCATCGCCACTTCCTCCAACGCAGTATTTCCGGCACGTTCACCGATACCGTTGATAGTCACTTCCACCTGGCGGGCACCGTTCAGCACACCGGCCATCGTATTGGCCGTCGCCATACCGAGGTCGTTGTGACAATGGGTTGAGATAACAGCGTTATGGATACCGTCTACATGCTCCATCAGATACTTGATTTTGGCGCCATACTCCGAAGGCAGGCAGTAGCCCGTCGTATCGGGAATGTTCACCACCGTAGCCCCTGCCTTGATAACAGCCTCGATGACACGGGCCAGGTACTCGTTCTCCGTACGCCCGGCATCCTCTGCATAAAATTCCACATCGTCCACAAAACGACGGGCGTACTTCACGGCTTCTACCGCCCGTTCGATGATCTCCTCACGGTTGGAGTTGAATTTATAGCGGATGTGAGAATCAGACGTACCGATTCCCGTATGGATACGTTTATGCTTGGCATATTTCAAGGCTTCTGCCGCCACATCAATATCTTTCTGGACAGCACGGGTCAGGGCACAAATGGTAGGCCACGTCACGGCCTTGGATATTTCAATCACCGAATTGAAGTCGCCCGGACTCGAAATGGGAAATCCTGCTTCAATAACATCCACACCCAGCAGTTCCAGCTGCTTGGCCACTTGGATTTTCTCTACTGTGT
>ERZ780108.442-NODE-442-length-10636-cov-2.78915_pt1 | contig 10636 bp, 8 predicted proteins | sample MGYA00511369_ERZ780108 | MGnify/ENA primary metagenome ERZ780108 (study PRJEB29588, sample SAMEA2159553) | human gut metagenome | biome: human gut; feature: human-associated habitat; material: faeces | place: Denmark | collected 2008/2010 ...
CGGAAAAAGCTGAAATTACCGAAGAAATTGACAAAAGTCAGGGTATCGACCTGCCAGTTTAAGCCCAATGATGAATTCATATTGCGATTGCGGTTCGTATTGTTGCCGGCAGAATACTGGTACTTATTGCCACTTGTCAGATATTGCTCGTTGTAGGATGTCGAAATATTGCCCTGCTCGTTGTGGTGATAGGATACATTTCCGTTGAGTGTTAGTTTCTGATTGTACTTTTGGGTGAAATTTATGGCAACGTTCTCCTGTATGTTGTCCTTGTAGCTGGTCCGCATATGGAGGTTACCGGAATTGGCGATGACTGAGAAATTGTTTCCGTTATTTTTGAAGTAGTTGCCTTGCAGGTTGAAATCCTTTTTGTTGTTATTGCCGTATCCGGCTTTTCCCGATGCAAGAAGGGTACCATTGAATTCTTCTTTGGTTTGCAGGTCGAGCACATAGTTCTCTTTCCCCGTGCTGACACCCGTCAGCTTTTCCAGCTTGCTTTTCTTATCGTACACTTTTATTTTGCTGATTAACTCCACAGGAAGATTTTCCAGCGCCATCTTGTTGTCACCTGAGAAGAAAGCTTCACCGTTTACGTTGATTTCGTTAATAGGCAGTCCGTTGTATTTCAGTGTTTTGGTTTCGCTGTCGTATTCCATTCCGGGAATACGTTTGACAAGTGTCTCCAGATACGAACCTTCCGGTGTTTTGTAAGCTGCTGCATTGATGACGGTGGTATCTCCCACCTGGTCTACGTCGCGCATCCGGGCGTTTACTGTCACTTCGCCCAATTCGATACCTTCTTCCAGTAAAATGCTGCCCAGGTTGATTGTTGAAGCGTTGCTGTCCAGTTTGCGGAAGACAGACTGCATTCCCGTATAAGAGGCTTTCAGTAAATATTGCGTTCCTTTTTGAGGAGTGAACTGGAGATTGAAACGACCGTCCGCATCGCTTGCAACTCCTTTTACAAAGGCGGAATCTTTGCCTTCCAGGATAACAAGACTTGCATAGGGCAGAGGTTCTTCTCCTTTTTTTGTCTCTGATATAGTGCACACCAGTCCTTTGACTGTCCTTGTTTTTTGGGCGAATAGAATAGTCGGAATCAGTAAGAATAGCAATAGTAACCAGATTTTGTGCACGTTCATGTCTGTCTTTTTATGGCAGTCACAAAATTAGAGAGTTTTCGTCATAAAATCTTCTTTTTTTATAGATATTATGCTACTTTTGCTCAATATAAGTGATACAATGAAAACCGACGAAGTATAGGGTTCTAATAGTGAAAATAAAGGAGTAAAATAGGAAAGAAAAGTAATATAAAGTGCATTATATTAGGTATTTATGTTATTTTCCTATTTTGACCGAAATAGCATAAAATGCCATAGTTTTAACGATATTTTGTTGCATATTTGTTGCACGTAACAGATTTAATTGTTAATTTTGCCCTCGTAAGACAGAGGAAAATCCTCTTATTGAAACCAAATAAAAGAAAGGGAAAAGAACATGGCACGACCGAAGAAAGTGCAAAAGGTAAAAGAGCCTGTGCGCATCAGAAAGCGTAAGTTGGCCAATGGAAATATGAGCCTGTATCTTGATGTCTATGTGAAAGGGGTACGCAAAGTTGAATCCCTCGGATTGTACCTTGTGCCGGAACAGACACCGATTGACAAGCAACAGAACGCCCACGCCATGCAAGTGGCAGGGAAAATCAAGGCAGAACGGATTTTAGCCTTGCAGAACCACGGTGTGCGCCAGTGGAACAAGGTCAAGCGGTCGTGCATTACCCTCATTGATTTCCTGAAAGAGTACGAACAGGAGAAATTCGGTTTTTCTGCATCCACTTTGAAAGGCAGACGGGATTTGCGGCTCAAAGTCGAAACCTATCTAAACGAAACGTGCCAGCCCGATATTGTACTGGCCAATGTGGATGCGGACTTTTGCCGTGGCTTCATCGCTTTTCTGCGTTATGCGAAAAACAGCGTGCGCAAGGACGGCAGCACCATCAGCAACGGGGCGGCACACCACCATCAGGCCGTGTTGAATGGGGCTTTGAACAAGGCTGTCCGTGAAGGTATATTGACTTCCAATCCTTTGAAATCCTTGGCCTCGAAAGAGAAATACCAGCCCTCGGAAAGCATCAGGGAATACCTGACATTGGAGGAGTTGAAAGCGGCGATGGCCGCTCCATGCCCCCGTGATGATGTGAAAAGGGCATTTCTATTTTCCTGCTTCACCGGGCTTCGGTTGAGCGATGTGCGCTCTTTGACATGGGGTAAAATTATCAAGGCACCGGACGGGCATACCTTATATATAAGGGTAAGGATGCAAAAAACGCAGAAGTTGTTAAACGTGCCTCTGTCAAAGGAGGCTTTGGATTGCCTTTATCCTAAGGATGATGCCGACGAGCCGATTTTCACACTCCCTGCAGGAGCTTCCAATATAGAAAGAAACTTGACTAAGTGGATGCAGAACGCAAAGATAACCAAGCACATAACCTACCATTGCAGCCGCCATTCATTCGCAACGATGATGCTTACGCTCGGTGCGGACATCTACACAACATCCAAGCTACTCGGTCATGCCAACGTGAACACGACATCCATTTACGCCAAAATAGTTGACCAGAAGAAGATAGAAACGGTCGGACTTGTAGATAACTTCTTTTCAAGATAATAGCAAACAGAGGGGAAAAGATGAAAATAACGATACGAACACGGACGCTTCGGACGGGAAGTCGCTCGATATACCTTGACTTCTACGACAAGGGTAAGCGATGGAATGAATATCTTAACCTATTCCTCATACCGGATGATGAGCCGGATGCGAAAAGGCTAAATGAGGCTGCTATGGCAAAGGCCAACACCATAAAATCCAAGCGTATGCTCGGTATAGAGGAGGAAACAAACGACGACGAACAATCGGAACTCCCCAAGCGTGTGTTTGCAGACTGGCTTGCCGACCATATAGAGGGGATTAGACGCAATCCGTCTTATGCCGCATCCACATACCGTAACTACCGTTCAACCGTAAATGTGATAAAGGCGTATTTGCAGCACCTCCGCAGACAGCGGTTGCTGATGTCTAAAATAGACAAAGGCTTTGTCCTCGGCTTTATTGACTTCATAGAGCATACCTACCGCAACACCAAATCGCCAGACAATCCAAAGGAAATGTCGCCCCATACGCTGCATCTCTACCAGTCCACGTTGGTGCGTATGCTCAATGCGGCTGGAAAAGAGGGGGTATTGGATAGAAATCCATTCTACTCGTTGGAGCGGAAAGACCGAATCGGCAAGCAACAGGCCGAAAAAGAATATCTGACCAAAGAGGAACTGATGGCGTTTGCCGAAGCTCCTACCGTCAATGAAACGACCAAACGGGCTTTCCTGTTCTGCTGCTTCACCGGGTTGCGATACAGCGATGTGAGCGCATTGACATGGCGTGACATCAGGCAGGGAGATAACGGCTGGATGGTGTCTGTAAAGGCCATGCAAAAGACAGGCAAACAGGTGGTAATACCTCTGAATCAATCAGCGATAAGCCTGCTGCCGGACAGAAACGGTTGCAAACCGAGCCAAAAGGTATTTGACATGACTTGTTTGAGTTCCTGCAACAAATGTCTGAAAAAGATTGCCGCTGCTGCTGGTATAGAGAAAAAAATCAGCTATCACACGAGCCGCCATACATTCGCAGTTTTGGCACTGGCCGCAGGTGGCGATATTTATACGGTGGGCAAATTGCTCGGGCACACAAGCATCAACTCAACGCAGGTCTATGCCGATGCTGTAATGGAAACAAAGGTTGAAGCAATCAGCCGGATTTCAAGCTATTTTTCCAAATAATGTGATAGGTGTTAATATTTATATTGCCCGAAACGGTAAAAAGTCACACACTGTTTTGTTGTGTAATGTAGAAGCGTATTATATAAACATATGTATATTCAAACGTCAAACATAAAAAGTCAAGCTATAGATTATTTTTTGGAATTTTGTGTATATTGTATTCTGGCAATCCCCAGGTAATAATTCCAATTATTCTTTCTATCAAATTAAGCAAAGATGGTATTTGTGTTTGAATTGCATTTGTACTATATTTCTCTTCAGGACAAACTTCTTTGTCTGGGTATCTCGTAGTGGCCTCTGTACCATTGAATAGAATACCCAAACAATAGAGTACCGTATTTACATAATTATATTTTACTTCATCATGTCCAGTAAGCATCATTATATAATTATTTGAATATACTGTTGTGGCCTTATTCACTAATTTGACTATAATTGGTAGTTTTTTCTCGAAATTATTTTCTATACCATTGATAGCTTGAGATATAAATTTACAATTTTCTGCATTATATCCATTATCAAATCTTTCATAAAGTTCTTTGAAGGCTTCTTCTGGTGCATGTCCTAAACCAATAGGTCTATCAATTACATCACATTCCAGAAGGATGCCTTTTATTAGACATTCGACACATTGCTGGAGAAAGAAGATGCAATGCGCAAACCTTTCATTCTTAAAAAGGACTTTTGCTGTTGCCAAATTTTCTGTCGCCACAATATACCATTTAATACCTGCACAATTGCAGCCTGCTATTATAGCATAAGCATCATTCACATCTTCTGTGTGTAAATTTTCTTTTACTAATTTTCTGTTTCTACTCATTGCTACTACTATATTTAACAAACGCAAAATTAGCTATTTGCATTTCAATAAACGATAGTTGTGGCTTAAAATTATTGCACTATGAAATAACTTTTGTCTATTAGAATTTTAGTATCTCTCTATTAGAAACAGACTTCTACCATGATTTGGTTTGTCCTAATGTTATAGCGCAAATAATAGTTGCCCCAAATGATTCAAGAATTCTTTTTTCATGTTCTATACCGTTACCAGAAGTACGTACATCATCAAATAAAACAATGTATTTGTTCTTGAACCAATTTGCGTCATACGATTTTCCTACGGCAACTGTTCCTCCTTCATGTTTAGCTTCTCCATCTGCTACAATATTTATGTGGTTGTAAGCATTATACATATTTAAATCACTGCATACTTTTTCGGCAAACAGTTTGAAACGTCTATCATTTTTCATACGGGTGGAAGCTGTTAAGCACACGAGCGTAAGTTTGGAAACGTCTGTGCCAAAGGTCTCACTTAGTATATTTTCAGTCCATTTAACAGCTCGATTTAATGCCATATCATGTTCGTATTCACTAACGTTTTTGAACGGATCATTTTTGAAACTCCATATAAATTTCCATGCATCCCACATTTCGCTCGTAGCATAATCCTTGTAATTTTTATAACTGTAGTAGTCACAACACCATTTGTGCTTTACAGAACCATTCCATGTGTGTGTATACCAATCAGACACACACTTTAATAAAGCGTTCTTTTCTTGTTGCTTCCGTTCCTCATCTCTACGCCTTTGTTCCGCTTCTTTTCGTTCCCGTTCAATCTCCTGTAATTCCCGGTCTTTGCTATTGATATTAGTTTCGGAATTTAAGATTTCCAGTATTAGCGAAAAGTCACATTCATCTAAATCTATAGTGCCGTATATTGCATTGAATCCCATTGAATAGATTTGTCGCAAATGCTTTGCGGCCTCTCTTGATTCTTGTTCTTGATTATATTTTTCAACATACAAGAATAGTTCGCTTCCTACTTTTACAACATCAAAATAGTCGCTTATATAAATCTCTGACTTACCATATTTTGCTTTATTAAAAGCTTTAATGGCATTGGCATTCTTCTGTTTTGCTAAGACTGCATCATCGAATGGTATCCCTATTTCATCAAAGTTGCTGCGGAGATCATAGAAGTCAGCTATCGTGAAACTGTCAGTAAAGTTGCATTTCTCGCCATAGTAGATTGAATCCAAAATAGCTCTTTTCAATTTTTTCTCATCGTCAATGCATATGTCTGCATTGAAAGATGTTACGGTTTCTGATTCGTTGGAAGACAAAATATGAATAATCTCTGCCTCAGAATCAATTTCATCTTTGGAAAAAGAGTTGAGACAAAATTTTCTACAGCCAGCTATGAGACTTATCAATTTAGCATGATTATCATATAATGCCAAGAAACAATTTTTGATTTCAAATTTTTCCTCATCGACAGTATTCAACTCGTCTAAAGGAATATCATCGAATATTCTGCCGTGAGAAAAGTTCTTCCATGCTTTACTGTATTTATGTTCAATCCGATGGGCTTCTTTAAGAACTGAAGCAATATTCTCAATTCGGTTCTTGGATTGACCAACCCTTTGAATTTCCACAAAAGAATGGTAGGAACTCTTCGTTCCGATAAATCTATCCACAGCCTCTTTATTTGAACGTATCAGTTGTGAATAGGTTTTCATCCAAGAATCTATGGTTCTTATTTCCGAGAAATGTTCAGCAACAATCTCTTTATGCTCATAGCCTTTCAACAATGGTCTGGATTGCTGTTTCATCCAAACTTCATAAGCAGATTTATAGTTTTTAATTACCTTGTCGTAGGTTGTTACAACATTATTATAGTCCTTGTGCTTGAATATGTAGGCAAATATGGATTTCATGATAATTTAATGTTATACAGACATTTGGGATATTTAAGACTGCTGGTTTTGAATGTTTTTACTCCGCCCATTATGGAAATTTTCTTGTCTGCGACTTTCCCAAATAGCAACCTTGATTTTTTATCTACCATAAAGTCGTGGAGTTCTGAGTTTTCCGTTCTTGAAATATACCCCCACTCAAAAAACAAATCACCACCATTAGGTTCAAGTCCCATGAGTTGGTCAACTTCACACCCCTTATTCACAGGTAACCAACGAAGCACTTTAATTGCATTTGCATCATATTCGTTCTCCAATTCGGCAAATAGTACACAATAGGTATCATGGCATGTTGCATAAGGAGCATAGAATTGTTCTCCTACAAGCGAAAACTTTTTTGTCAAAAACAGTTCTGGAACATCCGTTATTTTCAATTCCTCGATGTCTGGAAACCTGTTTACAGGCATACCAATGTCATCAACTTTATCTTTATTCATGAAGAAATGCGATTCGGGATATATTGGTATTATTCTGTGGAGCGGCATCTTATTTTCGTTTATTTCAACTCCGCAATGTAATACACAACCATCCTTAACCCGCTCACAGACATCTTTGCAGACAATGTTTTTAAGCATTCTGATGTTTCCTCCACCGTGATTTCTAACAGGGAATAGTAAAGCCATGTCGAACGTGACAGAAAGGAATCTATGGATAATCTTGTTAAACATGAAATACCCTTTCAGCTTATTCGATGGCAGAGTATTATTGGAATCGATAAAAATATCGAACACGTCACGGGCTTCTGACAAAGGAGTTCCGATAAGAAGATTTGAAATTCTTATAGCCTTTTTATAGGCATCATTTAGGCGTTTATGCAATTCCTCAACACCGTCAACATATTTCGGTGGTAAATAGCCAAAATCTTTTTTATCCATAGTTTCATCATCTTATTAAGGTTAGTATCTCTTCCGGTTTGACAATGGCATGAGAATACCCCGAATGTAGGAGTTCTACTCTTTCCTTTGTCCCCCAAAAGCACGCAACGCTTTCAATACCAGCTGCATTCGATGATTGGATGTCAATTACTCGGTCACCAAACGATATGGCTTCTTTAGCCGAAATGCCCATAAGTTCTATTGCTTTGAGCATGGGTGCCGGGTGTGGCTTTGTTGGCTTTGCATCATGATAGCCTACAATGTACTGGGCTGGTATGTGGTAATATGCTACCAGTTTATCAATATATGGCCGTGGAGATGTACTTACAATACAAGTTTTTATGTTACATTTGCGGATGATTTCCAGAACGCCAGCCATGCCATCATACATTGTTGTATGTGGAATCAAGCTATATGCCTGTGTCCAATCTCTGCGATGACGCGATTCTTCCAACAGAGTGGTATCAACCAGGGTTAAGTCCATATCGAAAATAATGCTTCTCATACCCTCAGTCGAATAATGATGTTTGTTTGACTGTTTTCACTTCTGAGCGGATGGCTTTCTCACACATCAGGAAAACCTCGTTTATTGATGCCGAACGCAGGGGATACGCTTTCCCCTCTTTGATGAGCTTTATGTTGCCCTGCACTTTTTCATGGGTGCAATCTTCATCGCTCTTGTATTCTACGGCAAACAGGAGTTTGCCGGAATTTATCGTTGCATTGACTGCGTGCATGGTGCCGCCTTTCTCGCCTGTTTGGATAACAACTGTAGCATAAGAAAGTCCTGCTTGCAGTCTGTCACGAGCAACTAAGCCATATCTACCACAACTCTGACCAACGGGATATTCGCTAAGTAACAAACCTCCTTTCTCTACGATGTCCTTTGCTAGTTCAAGGTTCTCTTTTGGATAGATAGATTCCCAATCAAGCCCATTAGCCAAAAAAGCAGTGGTCACACCGCCAACCTCCAATGCACCTTGATGGCCTGCAGCATCGCATCCCATTGCAAGTCCTGAAACAATGTTATACCCTCTTTTGGCAAATTCACTTGAAAAGTATTTCCCGGCCTGTGTGCCGTTCATCGTTGGTTCTCTTGTGCCAATTACCGCTACCCCCGGTTTCTCCAATACCTTTACGTTTCCTCTGTAATAAAGAATGATAGGAGGATTGAGCTTCCCTGTTTCATCGGTGCAATCACGAAGCATTTTAGGAAAGTCATCATCGTAGTAGGAAATGATACCAACTCCTTCTTGCTCGCAGCGCGCCTTGATACGCAGTGCGGTTTGATAGGCATATTCAAAGTCTCTCTTAGAAAAGGACTCAAATTTTTTTCCTTTCAGCGACTTCCAAAAATCGCAAAGTTGTCCGAAGTCACCAATGGAGGTTGGTGCTTGATTGGCTATTTTTAAAATCGTTTTATTTCCAATACCATCCAATTGTTGGAGAGTCAGTATCATTTCGGTCGAAAGTGTCATAGTCTTGATGTTTTTAGGATTCGTCTTTATGATTTTGGTTCATCATAGCTTCAACTCAGGTAGAGTATTCACAATGTCTACCGATTGACAAGAGAGATTTATTACTGACAACAGGAGGTCGAGTATGTAGCGAGGTTGCTCGTGTTCTCTTGACCAGTCGTTAGGGTCGTTCTTGATTTGGGATGCTTTGTCGATGGTGACGGCATAGCGTTCCATTATCCACTCGATTGCGGACTTGCCATTAACAATGTACTCGTAGGCTTTGAGTGGAATGTTCTCGATGGTGATATGACCGTTGTAAATGATGCGTGTCTTATCTGCAACGAGTTTCCCGTTCTCATCACGGACTTTGGCGAATTTCATCTTCTCCACGGCGAAGTATTGATAAGTTTCATCTGCCCATTCGCTCTGCCAAATGTTGTTGTCGCCAATAACCTTTACACCAAAGAAACGATGTGCCAACATGGGCATTTCTGCGAAAAATGTATAATCGCCGTCATGTCCTGTTGTTTGCACGTTAATACCTTGCTCGTAGTTCAGGTGCAGGTCGGCAAGCTCCTTTCCAGCTTTATAAAAGGCCATGAAGTCCTGCACATTATCTACAATGGGGATGCGTGGTAATGACTTTTTCAAGTCATCGGCGAAACGCTCACGTTATTGCTTGGAATGAAGCAGACCATATACATAGTAGAAAATGTGCTCTTTGGTGATGGCTCGTGAACCTCCGAAACGACTACGGACTTCCTTCAAAATCCAGTCGGTTATGCCGTCACGACGGATATAATAGTTCGTTTCTGCATCATCGAAAAGGGAAGCCTGCGGATTATTGTTTTCTTCGTACCAATAGAGTGGGAAGCATTGACCATTTTCTGATAAATGAAGATTAGGGAATATATTTGTAATAAGACAGGAAAAGTCATTCCTATACCCCGTCCCTGTGAGGGTTATCATTTGATTGTCAAAAGATTTGGGATACAATTTATCAAATATTCCTGGTCTTTCTATGAATGGTCGATGATAATATAATTTCATTTTGTTGAATGGCCGGTATGCGGTATTCACAAAGGCTGTCGCCTTGTATTGGTGTTTTACGCACTTACCCAAATCATTCCTAAGATTAACAGTCCAGCTAATTTTTGTTTTATCTTCTGAAATGTCGTCTTTGCCAACTTGTTGATTGTAAAATGTAATCATTGACTGCATATTACTTGCAATCTTTTCTCTTGAAAAACCAGATACCCAAGCATCGCGATTAGTAGCTATACCAATAGCATAAGTACTAAAAACGCTTTGAGTACCCAGCGAAAATTTCTTTTCAGGAGCCAGTGGAATCAGACTATCGAAAACACCGTCACGTTGATTTATCCAATCAGCCTTCTCATTAGGCATGATGACTTGCCAATCCAATTTCTTTGAGGTAATGGAGCGAAAGTCTTTTATCATTTTAAGTTTTTGTTCACGAGTAAGATAGTCGCCAATGTTTCGATATAAAATTTCACATTTGTCTTCTTTCTGATGTGCGGGATTTTTAACAAGAATTGTAATAGCAACGCCTGTCATGATATTAAAAACATTTTCGCCTTCTTTACGAGCATTTTCTTTTGTCTTTGCCCTAACAGCTCCACGGAGGTCAAATCCATAAATCTTTGAAAATTCTTGTTCTATTGTCCTTCTAAAACCTTCTCCCATTG